>ERZ1023873.80-NODE-80-length-31685-cov-72.778312_pt1 | contig 31685 bp, 24 predicted proteins | sample MGYA00380391_ERZ1023873 | MGnify/ENA primary metagenome ERZ1023873 (study PRJEB33179, sample SAMN07449006) | human gut metagenome | biome: Human-gut; feature: Human associated habitat; material: Faeces | host: Homo sapiens | place: India: Bhopal | collected...
TATAGCAAAAATCTTAAACCCGCAAGACTTTCGACAAAAAAGTTTGCAAAAGTATTTACTTTTAGGCTTTAAATTGACTAAAATCAAGCAAGAGGGTATTTTTTAAGGGTATAAAGCACCAAAATGAAGGTTTGATTGCTTATTTCCTATTTCTCCAGCGCCATCCTCGCCTCTTGCAGAACTCCGTCCAGGAAGCTGTCCGAGTTGACTTTCTTCAACGTATTCTTCATTTCATCGATGTTGGATATGCAGGTTTTCTTCTCGTTATCGGTGAGCAATTTATTATGCTCCTTACACAGACGCGCTATCTTCACCACTATACCAGTCTGCAGAGTCTTTGCATCGGCATCCTTTATGGCGTCGAGGAAAGCAACACGCAGATTGCCGAACATGAGCATAAAGTCGATATCGGTCTTTACGTCATTCGTCACCTCAGACAATGGATGCGACTTTACAACTCTCACGTTGCCTTCGTCATCATACGTGGTTGTAGTCACCCTATTGTCATCTATGACAGTCTGCGTGCGCCGTGTCATACTCTTCGGCAATGAATCGAATTTGAATTTTGAATTACCATCCAACTTCAACTCGTTGAGACGAGCCGGTATCACGCCATATATATGATAGTAATAACAATGATACTTGTTGTTCTCATTAAACCAGATAGCAAGATAAGCATGGCGGCGCATAGGGTCGGCAGCGTCCTTAAAGCACATACCATAATATATATGTGACTTGTGCGCACCGAGCTCTACGCTGTATTCATTGGTGGCTCCATAGGCGTAAATACGGTTATCTGTGAGCGAAGAACTGCAGCCCGGCTTCTTTATGAACACATCATAGGCATTCGCCTTTTCAAGAAGCAATTGTTTCTCTATTTGTGCGAACAACTTCTTCTTTTTAACTGGAATGGTGAATTCCGTGAACTTGCAATAGCTTGGAGCGCTATCCAGACAAACGACATTATAGTCGGTGTTTGCGAGAATCTCTACGGAAGGATCATGCAACACAATCCTGAAAACCTTTTCGATGTTACTCTGTGCGGAAGCCGCAAATGTCTGCAACATCAATATTGCCATTATTAAAATCTGTCTCATACATTATATATATTATAGGGTTTTGTTTTTTATTCTATGTATTTCGTGGATTATTGTGTAATGCCATTGCCCGTGTCTTCTGCCTCTGACTCGTCAGCATCATACTCGTCAGCCTCAAACATCTCCATAGCCTGAAGCTCAAGCTGACCAATCTCTGCCGACTGATTTGCATTTATTGCATGCAGCAGAATGTCTGCCTGACGCACAGCCTTCTCTATATCGGCGCTGTCAGCAGGCATAGTTGCGTCCTTGTCGGCATCAGCCACATACACCTTTGGCGGTCTTGGCTGCCAGTAAGGACGAAGCGCCTTACGCATACGCAGTTTCTCAGGCTGCTGCTTCACACTGTCTGCCACAACACGCTGCGGCTGTTCGGCTGAAATGCTGTCAGCAATAGAATCTGCCGGAATAAGCCTGCCTGTCTGCTGAGCCAACGGCTGGACTGACTGCGTATAGTCAGGGAGCAATGCCGAAACCGCGAACATGAGCGAAGCCACTGCAGCAGCCGATGCCACCCACAGAGCAACCTTGCGAAGCGTGAAGCACTGCTTAGCATCAGCCGCAGCTTCCTCCTGTTGATCTTTAGCAACCGTTTCGGAAGCAAACATGCCGAACATCTCCTTATACGTTCTCCAGTCGTCGGCGGATATGGCGTCGGGGCGGTCGGCATCAGTAGCCCTACCGAAGAACTCAGCCAAGGCTGTTTCCTCTTCAACGGTGGTGGCGCCTTCCATATAACGCTTCAGAAGTGATATGATTTGTCGGTCTGTCATATTTTGTTCCTTTCCTTTATCTGTTTGAATAATTTTCGTCGTGCCGATGACAGCACAGTTGCCACAGAATCCTTACTGATACCCAATATTGCGGCAATCTGCTCATTGGTGCGGCGTTCTGTCTGGCGTAGGTGCATCACCTGCATCTCTCTCGGCGGCAACTGTTCGATGCGCAGCCTTAGCCATTGCTCATCCTCCTTCCATTCGAGCTGGCTTTCTGGAGTGGCGCCGTCAGGCTCCTGCTGCAGCAGCCAGGATGTGTGCGCCTCATCACCGCTTATGCTCGTCTGGCGTCTCCGTCGCAACATATCGATGGCCACATTGCGGGCGACGACGGCGGCAAGACGAGCGGCATGGGCTGTGTCGCGGAGAGAGTCGTGCACAGCCCAAAGCCTAAGCATCGCGTCGCTTGCCGCATCGTCCGCGTCATCGGCACACGCAAGATAGCGACGGGCATAACCTTGAGCTATGTTGCGCAGCTGTGGCGACATCTGTTCAAACTGTAGTTGGTCCACGGTTGTAGATATTCGTTAGCTATATTCTATTTTTACAAGCATTAGCGTCGGGGCGACATCCTTACGGACGAGCGTTGATAACGCCATCGGGTGAGTCCTGTCTGCGCGAATTATAAGTATTGCCTACATTCACATTACGTCCCAAATCAATCAGCTTATCGTACTTCAACATACTGTCGTTCAGAGTGCCCGACCCAATCACCGTATTCTTGTAGCTGCCAACCTCACCCGAAACGGAAATACATCCTGATCCTGTAAGCACACAATTCAAGTTATCTGCCTTGCCAATCCGACTGGTGATTGTGCCCGAACCGTTCATCGTCAGTCCCACATAATCAGCCTTCACATCATCGATAAAAATTCTGCCCGAACCAGCATTGTTAAAGTTAGCATGGTCGGCTACGACTTGACTTACGGCAATCTTGCCCGAACCAGCCTGATTGAACGTAACAGCCGTCGACTTCATCTTGCCAACAACAAGCTGTCCGCTGCCAGCAATATTAAACACACTCACGTCCGGCGCCTTTACCTCTACAATAACATCACACTTCTTCGACGACTCTGAAGTATCGACATACACATTGCCTATCATATTGCCTGTCTTCGATATGTTCAGATCAGAGCCGTTGCTCCCTACCTTAATCTGATTGAAAGCGGCAGCATCGCCCACAAGACAAACTTCATACGTACTGCCCTGCTCATACACCACCTCAATGGAGCCCATGACGTTAACCACGTTGAAAGGTTTTACGTCCAACTTCTTCTTGCTCTTCTCTGTTCCGTACACCGACGTAGCAAGCATAAACATCGCAGCCGTCAACATCAAAACAAACTTTCTCATAAGATTATCTCCTTTAAAATCTGATTACACATTATATATATGTATAAGAGATCACAGAACCCATGGCTTCAGTTCTCAGTCCCTTATATAAACAATAACGTAAAGACAGGAATTTCTAAATATCCCCAAATTGTATTTAACATATATTTAACATTTGAGAATTAATAAAAACTCAATTTGAACAGAACAAGCAAGACTTTGCTTTGCAGCTATCAATTATTTATATTAACTTTGTAAACAACAACATACTAATTCGGTTTTATTTAAAACTCTTACACACAAACAATGAAATCATTAAAAGAGCTATACAGAATAGGTAAGGGTCCTTCGAGCAGTCATACGATGGGTCCTCAGAAAGCTGCACAGACATTCGCTTCGCACAACAAAGATGCGGCAGCCTTTGAGGTGACGCTATACGGCAGCCTTGCAGCCACGGGCAGAGGTCACATGACTGACGTTGCCATTGACGAAGTGCTGCGCCCTATTGCTCCGTTGCGCATCGAGTGGCAGCCCCGCGTGTTCCTGCCCTTCCATCCCAACGGCATGAAGTTCGTGGCGTTCGACAAGGACAAGAACAAGACGAACGAATGGATATGCTACAGCGTCGGTGGCGGTGCCCTTTCCGAAGGCGAGAACAGCCGTTGGCTCAACAACCTGCGCAATGTGTATCAGAAGAACACCCTCACCGACATCCAGCAATGGTGCGAAGAGAACGGCAGAGGATATTGGGAGTACGTCAACGAGTGTGAGGAAGAGGATATCTGGGACTATCTTATGGAGGTGTGGCGTGCCATGCAGGAGAGCGTGGAGCGTGGCATCGACCATGAGGGAGCGCTCCCCGGTCCGCTCAACCTGCCGCGCAAGGGTCCTATCTATTACGTGAAGGCAAGCGGATACAAGCAGTCGCTCCAGTCACGCGCCCTGGTTTACGCCTACGCCCTCTCCGTCAGCGAGGAGAATGCGTCCGGCGGCACCATAGTGACAGCGCCCACCTGTGGATCGTGCGGTGTCCTGCCCGCCGTGCTCTATCACCTGGCAAAGGGACATAAATTCAGCGACACCCGCATCCTGCACGCCTTGGCCACTGCCGGCATCTTCGGCAACGTCGTTAAGACCAACGCCTCCATCTCAGGCGCCGACGTAGGTTGTCAGGGCGAGGTGGGCGTAGCCTGCGCCATGGCATCCGCCGCAGCCTGCCAGCTGTTCGGCGGCAGCCCGTCGCAGATTGAGTATGCAGCGGAGATGGGACTGGAACACCACCTCGGCATGACCTGCGACCCCGTTTGCGGTCTCGTCCAGATTCCCTGCATCGAGCGCAACGCCTTCGCAGCCACACGCGCCCTTGACGCCAACCTGTACGCTTCCTTCTCTGACGGCACACACACCGTATCGTTCGACCGCGTGGTGAAGGTGATGAAGCAGACAGGCCATGACCTCCCGTCGCTCTATAAGGAGACGAGCGAAGGCGGACTTGCAAGAGCCTACGAGATGCACCTCAAGCAGAAAAAAGAAAACAAGAAAATCTAAAACACAAGCATAAATGGATACAGACAATGAAATAACAGACGCAACGCCCCTTGTTGACTTTGCCAACAAAGTGGAAGACAAGTCGAAGAACATCATTAAGGTTGTCGGAGTAGGCGGCGGCGGATGTAACGCCGTCGGCAACATGTACAAGGAAGGTATCGTCAATGTTACGTTCGCCGTCTGTAACACTGACACACAGGCACTTGCCAAGTCGGAAGTGCCCGTGAAGATTCCTCTCGGCGAACTCGGAGCCGGCGGCGATCCGTCCGTCGGCCTTGAAGAAGCACGCAAACACACGGACGAGATAAAGCAAATGCTCAGCGACGGCACGAAGATGGTGTTCGTGACAGCGGGCATGGGAGGCGGAACCGGAACCGGTGCCGCCCCGTTCATCGCAGGCATAGCCAAGTCGATGGATCTGCTGACCATCGGCGTGGTCACCATCCCCTTCTTCTTCGAGAAGCGCCTGAAAATCATAAAGGCGCTGAAGGGTGTGGAGGAGATGCGAAAGAACGTGGATGCGCTGCTCGTCATCAACAATGAACGCATCTGCGACATCTACGCCAATTCGGACATGAGCGTTAAGGAATCGTTCAAGCATGCCGACCAGATACTCTGCGATGCCACGAAGAGCATCTCAGAACTTATCACCATCAACGGCACCATCAACCTTGACTTCCGCGACATCGAGACCACAATGCGCGGTGGCGGCGGTGCGATAATGGCGATAGGACGTGCCTCGGGCGAGCTGCGTGTGGAGAAAGCCATCATCGACGCCCTGGACTCTCCCCTACTCTACGGCAACAACATCTCACGCGCCAAACGACTCCTCTTCAACATCTACACCAGCGAGAAGCATCCGTTGCTCGTGAAGGAGATGAAGGAGGTTGACTCGTTCATGGACGCCCTCAATCCGAACATCGAAGTGATAAACGGCATCAGCGACGACAACTCACTGGACGCTGACGCCAAGGTAACGATTCTTGCCACCGGTTTCGATGATGACTTCGAGACGGAGAAGGTGCCCAAGGACGCTGTAGGCAGCGACGAATACTTCAACAACCTCGTAGCCAAGCTATATAAACCCTACAAGAAGAAGTCGTGGTCGATAAATACTGACGCCTTCAAGGATGAGGAGCCAGCCTCATCAGACGTAAAGAAGGAGAACGAGACAAAAACGGAGATGCCGCCTCTGCACATCATAACCGAAGCTCCGGAGGACGACAAGCAAGACGACATCCATGAGTCTCACGAAAGCCCTCAAAGACCTCACCACACCCCATCGTTCCTCGACCGGGCAAAGAACATTCTGGAAAAACAGATTACGTCGCTGATGCAGGATTAGCGAAAATTGCCGTTTTTTATCCATTATACTACATCGTAGTGGATAAAAAACGGCTTTTTTATCCACTACAGCGTATTTATTGGATAAAAAGAGGGAGATAAACAAGGACGGATACAACATCAAGGTTGTGCCATTCATCAAGTTTACATCTGCTTACTAACAGAAATAAGGCATTGAGATACATGTATAAATTATTTCCAACTGCCGACGTTGGTTTATTAACGAAAATGCAGTAAATTTGCTGATGGAATAACAAATACAGCATTATGATAGAAAAATACATAAATCCACATACAGATTTTGGCTTTAAGCGCTTGTTTGGCTCTGAGTTTAATAAGGATTTGCTTATAAGCTTCCTGAACGCTATGTTTCATGGCGAGCAGAACGTACAGGATGTCACGTATCTCAACTCCGAACAACTTGGCGACCGTTCAGATGCCCGTCGTGCCATCTTCGATGTATATTGCGAGAACGACAAGGGCGAGAAGTTCATTGTAGAGATGCAGAACGTATACCAAGAGTTCTTCAAGGACCGAACAATCTATTATTCCACGTTTCCTATTCGTGAACAGGCGCAGCGTGGAGGTGATTGGGACTTCCATCTCAACCCAGTATACACAATAGGCTTGCTGAACTTCAATTTTGCTGATGGCCTTGAGAATGCTAAGCGCTGGCACCATGAAGTGAAGTTGATGGAGGTGGATACCCACGAGGTATTCTATGACAAGCTTACATACATATACGTAGAGATACCTAAGTTTGATAAAAAAGAGAACGAACTTGTCACTATGTATGACAAGTGGATGTACATATTAAAGAATCTCTCCAAGTTAATGCAGCGTCCTGCCGCACTGCAGGAGCGTGTCTTCACCCGTCTTTTCGAGCAAGCAGAGATAGCCAAGTTTAACAAGCAGGAACTGAAGCTATATGAAGATAGCGTCAATGCATATCGCGATATAGTCAATGCCATAAGAACGGCAGAGAAGAAGAAATTTGCGGAAGGACGCGCAGAAGGTATAGCGGAAGGACGTGCGGAAGGTCGTGCGGAAGTTGCAAGAAAAATGCTTGACAAGGGCATGTCTGCTGAACTTGTTGCAGAAATGACAGGATTACCACTTGAGGAGGTATATAGTTTGAAGCAGTAAAATATTATACATCAGGTCTCAAGCGAACTTTTTTCCAACGGATACAATACAAATATCGTACAAAACGGTAAAAACCTGTTACAAAATAAAAATTGATTCTGGAGATTTCCAAAAACCTTTTCAGGCGTTTTTGCCGTCAGCAAAGCCTCTTGAACTATCAACAAGCAATGCCCCACCCTCCCAATAGAGCCCCTTTTACGGTGCCAAACTTCTTGTCTTGCACGCCAATAGTGGCACTATCAGACCGCAATAGTGCCACTATTGCACCCTTAAACAGCCACTTTAACACGCCCATAATTTACGTCCTCCACCCACCAACCGCATAACTCACTGTATAAAAGCAACATAGCCTCAACCTCTCAAAACTCAAGAATTTCGAGCCAAAGATTTTGTTGTGCGCTGAGCTCGCAGTTTTGAGCGTTAGAAATGCAAATATTGTCATGCTATATCGACGTAAACCCTTCATAATAAATCTAAAAAAATTGCAGATATAAGTACTAATTCTACTTGTTTTTCGTTTTATAGATATGGAACAGAAACATCACTATACTGGCTTGACTGAAGGTCAGGTGACAGAAAGTCGCAGAAAGAACGGGGCTAACGTATTGACGCCGCCGGAGAAGGAACCTCTCTGGAAACAGTTCTTGGAGAAGTTCGGCGACCCGCTCATCATCATCCTGATGATTGCCGGTGCATTGTCGATAGGTATATCATGCTATGAATACTTCGGACTCGGACAGGGAGCTAAAGTATTCTTTGAACCGGTAGGCATATTCGTTGCCATTTTGCTTGCAACGGGACTTGCCTTCTATTTTGAATTGCAGGCAGACAAGGAGTTCACCATTCTTAATCAGGTGAACGACGACGAGCCTGTGGAAGTGATTCGTAATGGCAACACTACGCAGATTCCACGCAAGGACATCGTTGTCGGCGACATCGTCATTCTCAATACCGGCGAGGAGGTACCGGCTGACAGCGAACTGATGGAGGCCACGTCGTTGCACATTGACGAATCTACATTGACGGGCGAACCGATGTGCCTGAAGAGCGTGGACGAGAAAGACTTCGACAAGGCTGCCACCTACCCCACCAATCATGTGATGAAAGGTACGAAGGTAATGGAAGGCCATGGCATCTGCCGTGTACGGGCCGTAGGCGACAAGACCGAACAGGGCAAGGTGTTTGAGGCAGTACAGATAGACGACAGCGTGAAAACTCCGCTTAATGAGCAGCTTGACGGATTGGGCAAATGGATAACCTGGATAAGCTATGCCATTGGAGCCTTGATTGTTTTGGGACGTATAATAATGTATTTCGTCAGCAACGGCACAGACTGCTTCGGTTCGATGGAAGAGGTGGCGCCGTTCATAGCATACGTTCTTCAGACATTGATGATTGCCGTGACGCTGGTGGTGGTGGCTGTGCCGGAGGGACTGCCGATGGCCGTTACCTTGAGCTTGGCTTACAGCATGCGCCGCATGCTTAAGACCAACAACCTTGTAAGAAAGATGCATGCCTGTGAGACGATGGGAGCCACCACCGTTATCTGCACGGACAAGACGGGAACGCTGACGCAGAATCTGATGAGCGTGGACGAAATGAAGGTGTATGGCGATACGCCGAAAGAGGTGCTGGATGAGGGCATTGCCGTTAACTCTACGGCTTCCATAGATTTCTCTGACAAGAGTAAGCCGCAGATTCTCGGCAATCCTACGGAAGGCGCTCTGCTTCTTTGGCTGAACAAGGAGGGCGTGGACTATCGTCGTGTGCGTGAGAGCGTGAAGACTGTTGCGGAGGTGCCGTTCTCTACGGAGCGCAAGTATATGGCAACCATAGTAGAGTCTGTAGCCATGAAAGGCAGGAAGGTGCTTTATGTGAAAGGTGCTCCTGAGATTGTGTTCGGCCTTTGCAAAGAGACGTCTGTAAGTAAGGAGGACGTAGACAAGCAACTGACAGAATATCAGAACCGTGCCATGCGCACGCTTAGCTTTGCCTATCAGATACTGAACGACGGCGACAAGGCGCTTGACGGCAACAGGATTGTTGCAGACAGGCTCTGCTTCATCGGAGTGGCTGCCATTGCTGACCCCGTAAGAGAGGACGTTCCTGCTGCGGTTAAGGAATGCGTGGATGCAGGCATCAGCGTGAAGATTGTCACGGGTGACACATCTGGTACGGCAAAGGAAATAGCTCGTCAGATAGGTCTTTGGGATGACGCGAAGGACACAGAGCGCAACATCATCACCGGTCCGGAGTTTGCGGCATTGTCGGATGCGGAGCTCGAGGAGTGCATCCTTGACCTGAAGATTATCTCACGCGCACGTCCTATGGACAAGAAACGCCTGGTGGAGACCTTGCAGAAGAAGAATCAGGTGGTTGCCGTAACGGGTGACGGCACCAACGACGCACCTGCTTTGCGTGCTGCCCACGTGGGTCTGTCGATGGGCGACGGCACGAGCGTGGCGAAGGAAGCGTCCGACATTACCATCATCGACAACTCGTTCTGCAGTATCGGTAAGGCCGTCATGTGGGGACGTTCGCTCTATCAGAACATCCAGCGTTTCCTCCTGTTCCAGCTGACCGTTAACGTTACGGCTTGTCTGCTCGTACTCTGCGGCGCTTTCATGGGCACGGAGTCGCCTCTTACGGTTACGCAGATGCTGTGGATAAACCTCATCATGGACACCTTCGCAGCCATGGCTCTCGCCTCCCTGCCTCCATCCGAGAGCGTGATGAAAGACAAGCCTCGTGACCGCAATGCGTTTATCCTCAACAAGCCGATGCTTCGTGAGGTTATAGGTGTGGGCTGCTTCTTCTTCCTGATGCTGCTCGGAATGCTTTACATATTCCAGCATGCAGAAGTAAGTCAGCTTACCGATTTGCTGAATATACAGTTGGGCGCTAAGGGACACATATCCACATACGAGCTGACATTGCTCTTTACCGTCTTTGTCATGACCCACTTCTTCTATCTCTTCAACGCCCGTGCATTCGAGACCGGCAGGAGCGCTTTGCACTTCAAGGGATGCAACGGACTGCTTACGATTGTGGCTATCATCCTCGTAGGTCAGATAGCAATGGTGGAATTGCCTGGTCTGCAGCAGTTCTTCAATGTGGAGGGACTGAAACTAACGGACTGGATAATAATTATTATCGGGTCTTCGTTCGTACTCTGGGTGCGTGAAGCATGGCATTTGCTTGCAAAGAAATAAAAAAAAGCTCATCCGATATTTAGAGTTATCACATCATTCTAAATATCGGATGAGCCTTTTATTTACCATCAAATTCTTCCACCAACCTTCTTTCGTCTTCCTTTGCCTTTGCGAGGAAAGCCTTGTATTCTTCCGAATCTGGATTGAAGGGGCGGTGGCACAGGGCTGCCTTTATCGGTTGCCATTTCTTCAGAAACTCGCGCGTATTGTCGGAGAAGAAGGTGTCGGCGAAGCGTTGCCGGATGTACTTCACGGCTTGGTCGGATGGATGGAGCATGTCTTCACGATAAAAGCGATAGTCGCGTAGTTCGTCGTTTACGATTTCGTAAGCAGGGAAATACGTCACTTCACATGCTTTCTCCTTCGATGCCCGGTCTGACGCATACTCCTTCACCAGCTTGTCAGCGGCTAATAATAGCGTGGCCTTGGAAAGCTGCGATCCGTGGAAGCCGTACTTGGCGTAGCGGATGGGGCTGATCGTGATGATGACACGGACGTCATCACGCTTCGCACGCAGCGCCTCCACGGCACGACGGAGGTAAGAGGCGCACTCGTCTACCGTCAGCTCGCGCTCCGTGAAGAGACGCTGCGGACGCTTCTGGCAGTTGTCCACTATCTCCCCCGTCTCGTTGAGGATGTATACGTGGTTGGTGCCGAGCGTGAAGACGGCTGTGCGGGGAGCATCATGGTCGGCGAGGTGGCGCTCGACGGTATGGAGGATGCTCGCAGGATTATACATGACACCAAAGGGGTTGACCGTGGCGCGAAACTTATCCTCCACGAACAAGCGGCCTATGTTGTCAGCAAAGCAGGAGCCCACGAAGAGCATGCTCTCCATGGGAGAGATTCTGAACGGGGCCTGCTGTATGATGACGGGAGTCTGGAGCTGCATATTATTCAGCAGTATTCTCCTTAACTTCCTTTGAACGGCGTCTTGCCTCGAACACCACGCCAAGGATGATGGCAATGATGAGGAGCGTGTAAGCCACGTAAGCGGCTGTCTCGGTGCGCTTCACGGATACCGGCTTGAAGGTCAGCACCACGTTGTGCTTGCCCGGCTTGACGTTGATGGCACGCAGAATGTAGTTGACACGTCCTACGGGCACGTCCTGGCCGTCCACTGTGGCTGTCCATCCCGGATAATAAATCTCGGAGAACACCACGATGCCGCCCTTCTCAGACTGCACCTCGTAAGTGAGTTCGTTAGGCTCATACTTCTTGAGGCTTACCACGGCGTTGTTGTTGTTGGCGGCAGACTTGCCGAGAGCCTCCTCAAACTTCTTGTCAGCCACAGCCTCATGGCGCAGATTAATCTTGCCGACAGCGTCAATCTCCTCATTGGCGTTGGCTACGTAGCGGATGTTATCCACAAACCATGCGTTGCCGTAAGCGTAAGGATTCTGCACGGGCACTGTCTGACCACCCTGCAAGGGGAGGATGACGTACTTCGTGTTGAGCATGTTGATGACAGGATAGATAGAGTCGCCTGCCACACGAGTCATGTCGCCCTGCGCATCAGCTATGGCAGACATCATCTGGCGCATCTCGGGGGCGATGTAATACTCGATCATCTCCTGATAACGACGCAGCTTGGCAGCGTGATAGCCGCCGATAGACTTATGATAGTACGACGTCTCGTTCTCGTTGAAGGTGTTGGAGGCAAGGTTGAGGACGCGATAGTCGGCACCCTTGTCCTGCAGAATCTGACGGTCGGTGGCAGTCTCGCGTACCGGCTCCTCACGCACGCTGCGCTCCACGAACATCTCGTCGTTGAGGTAGCGCTTGTTCACCTGCCACATATCCACGAGGCAGAGCACGATGATGGCACCGACAGCCCACTTCGGCTGAATCTTCTTATAGCGCAGCAGAAGCAGAACGGCTGTGCCGATAGCCACTACGAAGAAGGTGCGCCAACAGTCGGCGGTGAAGATGGAGATGCGCACGTCGCGCAGATTGCTGATAAGCGGATTCAGATATTCTGCCGGAATCTGACGCATCTGCTCCATTTCGGAAGCCGAGATATAGTCAGGGAAGAACACCGAGGGCATGATGGCGAAGAGCAGAGCCATGCCAGCTGTGGCTGCGAAGCTTGCCCATACGAAGGTCATGTTGGTGGTGTTCCATGAGAGGATGTTGTTCTTAGCCGTGCCGAGATAGAGCTTAGTCTTGCTGGTGAAGAAGTCGGGGGTGTCCAGAATCTTCTTCAGAGCGAGCATGGCAAGCAACGGAATGGTGAATTCAGCTATGACGAGGATGGACGCCACGGTTCGGAACTTGGCGTACATCGGCACATAATCGATGAAAAGATCAGTGAACCACATGAAGTTTCTGCCCCATGAGAGGAGCACGGAGAGCAATGTGGCGAAGAACAGCGCCCACTTCATCGGACCTTTCACGATGAAGAGTCCGAGGATGAAGAGCATGAGCACGAAGGCACCCACATACACAGGACCGCTTGTGCCGGGCTGATTGCCCCAATACTGACCCAACTGCTGATAAATCTGATAGAACTGAGGGTCGGCTTTCTCCATTGCCTTCTCGTTCATGGCGAGAGGAACCGAGGCTCCACCCTTGGCGTTAGGCACGAGGAGAGTCCAAGTTTCGTCGATGCCGTAGCTCCACTGCGTGATATAGTCGCGGTCGAGACCGCTTGATGTCTGGTTGGCGGTGTTCTTCTTCACCAGTTCGCTCTTGCCTCGCATCGACTCCTGTGTGTATTGCCAAGTGTGATAGAGGTTGCTGAGATTGATGACCACGCCGATGGCAGCAGCCACGAAGCACACGCCGGTGGCCTTGCCGAACTGCGCGAGGCGCTTGTTGCGGATGGCGTCGACAAGGTAAGCGATGACCATGAAGAGGATGATGAACATATAATAATATGTCATCTGCACGTGGTTGGCCTGTATCTCAAGCGCTGTGAATATGGCTGTGACGATGAATCCCCACAGATACTTGCCACGATAGGCAAGCACGATGCCCGCTATCATCGGCGGCAGATAAGCCAGGGCTATTACCTTCCAGATGTGTCCGGCGGCTATGATGATGAAGAAATAGGAGCTGAACGCCCATATTATGGAGCCAAGCACAGCCAGCTCGCGACGGAAATCGAAGGCTCTGAGAAGGATGTAGAATCCGAGAAGGTAAGCAAAGACGTACCATACGTTCTCGGGAAGCCAGAGATGATAGAAGTTGCCCACCTGATTGAGGACGGACTGGCTGTCGTAAGAGGGTGCCATCTGGTAGGTAGGCATACCGCCAAAAAGAGAGTTGGTCCAGCGTGGCACTTCTCCTGTACGCTGAAAATACTCCGTCAGCTCCACTCCGGCTCCGCGTCCTGCGGAGGAGTCGTGACGATAAAGGATGCGTCCTTCGGTGTCTGCCGGGAAGAAATAGGCAAACGCGATGACGGCAAAAACCAATGCTACCAGTAAGTCTGGCAGGAATCGTTTGAAGGTCTTCATATTCTTATATAAACGTTTATTGTTTCTTGTATGGTGCAAAGTTAACTCAAATCGGTCGAATAACGTCACTATCATCGCATTATTATTAGTTTTGGCATAGGTTTTTGCACAATGTGACGTGCTCAAAATATTGGAGAAGAAGGGCTAAAGGTGTGTCTTGGACAATCAAAACTGGACGTTATGCGGTGTTCTTGGACTAAAAGTGGGGGTTTGTTGAAAAAAATTGTCAGTTTGAGACAAAACCTATAACTTTGCTATCAGAAAAATACAGGAAATCATCTATAGGTAATAGATAATAAGATTGAGGTAATTAGAGAGTTATAGATTTTAGTAATAAAAATACATCAGATTACGTTTCATACACATTAAGCAATGTTATTTAAGACAGAAAACTAAAAGAAAGATCAATTATCAAGGTTATGTAAGTCGCGCAGAGGCGTGGCGAAAATGAATGAATTTTGTTGTTGATAAAACTCACTTTCGCGAGAAAGTGAGTTTTTTTGTATATATCTGTCTTGTTGGATGTGTATGCATCCGTCTTATTCCTCTATCGTCGGATATGTCATATTCTCGTCCTTGAGCTGCGAGAGCACCTCGTCAACGTACTTGCGCGACTCCCAACGTGCCATCGGCAGGTCGTGGAGGAGCCAGTTGCCGCAGTCCTTGGGTGCCGCCCCGGGGATTTCGCCCTCGAACGAAGCCACGAACTCGAAGGTGCGCTTCATGAGATCGGCGATATCGCGAGGCTGAAGGTCGCCCTTCATGAGCAGATAATTGCCGGTAAGGCAACCCATCGGACCCCAATAAACGATGCTGTCCTTCCACTGAGGGTCGTTGCGCAGGAATGTGGCAGCGAGGTGCTCAATGGTGTGGAGCGCACCGGCATGGAGCGCCGGCTCGCGGTTTGGCTCCTTCATGCGGATGTCGAAGGTGGTGACAACATCGCCGCCTACGTTGTCCTTGCGCGAAACGTATATGCCACGCAGAAGGTGGTTATGATCAATAGTGAAACTTGGTATCTTGTCCATAATGTCTTGTTTGATTAGTTTAGAGTTTAGCGAGGAACGCCTTGGTCACTTCGAAAGATCCTTCAGCCATGCGCTCCCAGAAGTCGTAATACATCTGCGCCTTGTGATCCTTGAGAGGAATGTCGCTGATGATGCGGAAGCTGACGAAGGGAACGCCGGTCTTGTGGCATGTGTGTGCGATGGCGCAACTCTCCATGTCCACTGCCATTGCGTCAGGGAAGTCGTTAAGGATGGTCTGCATCTTCTCACGAGTGTTAACAAACCAGTCGCCAGTGACGATTAGTCCGCCGCGGACACGAGTGTCGCAATCCAGATTAAGCGCCTTTTCCACCTGCTCCTTGCTGGAAGCGAAGCGTGCGGGCTGTCCAAGAATCTGACCCTTTGCACATTCGTCGCCGCAATAAACGTCGTGATAGCAGCACTCCGTAGACACAACCACGTCCATTACCTCAAGGCTTGTGTCGGCTCCACCAGCCACACCGGTGGAGATGACGATGTCAGGATGATAGCAGCTGATGAGTTGGTCGGCTCCGATAGCGGCATTAACCTTACCGATGCCACACTGCATCATGATGACTTCGTTGTCGCCGATGCGACCAGTTACGAAGTCGTAATGTGCGTGGCTCTCTGTATTCTTGTCGGTGGCGAGGGTCTGCAACTGAGCAAACTCCTTGTCCATCGCCACAATTATTCCTATCTTCATTCTATACTATATATATTATAATGTATAAGCGTGAGGGTTAAATCAGCGTCAGCGTGTAGATATAAATCACCGCTGCCGGGATTGCCATGAGGGAAGAGTCGAATCGGTCGAGCATTCCTCCGTGTCCGGGAAGGATGTTGCCCGAGTCCTTTATGCCCACGGTGCGCTTGAAAAGCGACTCAACGAGATCGCCCCATGTGCCGAAGAACACCACTACAAGACCCAGTCCCATCCATGCGGGCACCGACATTGCCAAGCCTTCAGCCACGTCATGCATGCCTGAATTCTCATACCAACCTATGGCTGTAGCCACGATGAGAACGAGAATGCCGCCTCCGATGCTGCCTTCCCAGCTCTTTCCTGGAGACACTCGCGGGAAGAGCTTGTGCTTTCCGAAGAGCGATCCGGAAAGATAAGCGCCGGTGTCGTTGGTCCAAAGGAAGATGAAGACGCTCAGCGGAATAAGGTAATTATAGTAGACCATATCGCCGATGCCGCGGAATGCCAACACGTTGAGAGTGGCGAACGGCAGGGCAATATACATCTGCGAGAGCATGGTGTACGCCCAATTGTTGATGGAATTGGGTGCCTTCGTGTAGAGTTCGGAGATGAACATATACACTACGGTGAGCAGATAGGGAATGAATACTGCCGAGGGTACGATGCCAGAGCAGTAGCCAGCCATGCCGAGGAAGAAGTAGACGGCTGCAACGGTGGAGAGGAAGCGGTTGACGCTCACGTTCTCAATGTTGTTGACAATGCCCGTAAACTCCCATACGGTCAGTCCGGTCACCAAGGCGAAGAGGAATATCATCGCCTCCGGCCTCAGGAAACACGTCACCACAGCCGCTACAAAGAAGACGCCTGTGATGGCTCGTGTTATAAGATTTTTCATTTTGTCGCTCATAATGGCTATGCGTTTTGATTAGTTTCGTCGTCCTTGTTGTCAGACTCTGTGTTGCTGTTGTCCTTGACAGAAGCCTCATGCTCAGCCTGTGCCTGACGCACCTCTTCCGGCATATCCTCCAGTTTCGGCGTGTTGTCCTCGATGATTTCCTCCGAACGGCTTACCCATGGACGCTTTCCGAAGATGCGTTCCACGTCCTCCGCGAAGATCACCTCACGCTTGATGAGGAGTTCAGCCAGCTCGTTATGTCCCTCGCTGTGCTCCTTAAGGATGGCTTTGGCGCGTGCATACTCGTCGTTAATAATCTTCAGCACCTCGTCGTCGATTGTCTTTGCAGTGGTCTCCGAGTAAGGACGTTGGAACTGATATTCATCGTTATTATAGTAGCAGATGTTCGGCAGGCGGTCGCTCATACCGGCGTATGCCACCATTCCGAATGCCGACTTAGTGGCACGCTCGAGGTCGTTCATGGCTCCAGTGGATATATGACCGGTGAAGAGTTCCTCAGCGGCGCGTCCTCCAAGCAACGAGCACATCTCGTCGAGCATCTGCTCCTTGGTGGTAATCTGTCGTTCTTCAGGCAGATACCATGCGGCGCCCAATGCACGACCGCGTGGAACGATGCTCACCTTAACGAGCGGATTGGCGTGTTCGCAGAACCATGACACAGTGGCATGTCCTGCCTCGTGAAGGGCAATGGTGCGCTTCTCGTCGTTGGTCATCACCTTTGTCTTCTTCTCCAGACCACCGATGATGCGGTCCACGGCGTTAAGGAAGTCCTGCTTGCCCACGGTCTTGTTGTTATGACGTGCGGCAATGAGGGCTGCCTCGTTGCAGACATTGGCAATATCGGCACCGGAGAATCCCGGAGTCTGACGTGAGAGGAAGTCGATATCCACGGTCTCGTCAATCTTTACCTTTCTGAGATGAACCTGGAATATCTCCTTACGCTCGGTAAGATCGGGCAGATCCACATTGATCTGACGGTCGAAACGTCCTGCACGGAGCAGCGCCTTGTCGAGCATATCAGCACGGTTGGTGGCTGCAAGTATGATAACACCGCTGTTGGTACCGAATCCGTCCATCTCTGTAAGGAGCGCGTTAAGCGTGTTCTCACGCTCGTCGTTGCCACCCATTGACGGATTCTTGCTACGTGCACGTCCTACGGCGTCAATCTCGTCGATGAAGATAATGCACGGCGACTTGGCCTTTGCCTGACGGAAGAGGTCGCGAACGCGGCTTGCTCCCACGCCTACGAACATCTCGACGAAGTCAGAACCGCTCATTGAGAAGAACGGTACACCAGCCTCGCCAGCTACAGCCTTCGCCAGCAACGTCTTACCTGTTCCCGGAGGGCCTACGAGCAATGCACCCTTAGGAATCTTTCCTCCGAGGTCAGTGTATTTCTGCGGCTCCTTAAGGAAGTCTACAATCTCCTGCACCTCCTGCTTGGCTCCAGCCTGTCCGGCTACGTCCTTGAACGTAATGCCGAGGTCGTTGCCCTTCTCATACATCTGAGCCTTTGACTTTCCGACGTTGAAGACGCCTCCGCCTCCTCCGCCACCGCCCATGCGGCGCATCATAAAGATCCATAGCACAACGAAGAAGAGAATCGGTCCGAAGGTGTAGAACAGCGTCATGAGTCCGGAATTAGAGTCCATCTCATAGCTGTAATCCACAATCTTGCGATCTTTAAGCGCATTAGCGAGATACGTATCGAGCGCGTCTGGCGAACCATAAGTTACGCTTACGCACGGATGTGCACCCACCTGCTGGGCTGTTTTGCCGAAGACATCGCGTATGTTCTTCTGTCGAACATACATGCGCAGGGTGCTTTTGTCCTTATTGACCACCACTTTCTCGGCGTAGCCTTTGTCCACGTATGTCTTAAACTTCGTATAAGTGGCTTCTTGATCGGGTGTGACACCCCCAAGGAACGATGTGCCACCGTCCGTGAAGAAGAGTATGGCAAGCAAGAGGATGATGACAGTGTAAAGCCAGTTCATATTGAACTTGGGCATCTTCGGCTGCTTGTCTCCTCCGGGATTGTTGTTATTGTCCATGTTTTACTGTTAAGAAGTTTTATTTATCACATGAAAAAACTCATGCCGTATGGCTTTCTGCCGCCCTATAAATCAGTCGATGTTGGGCACCTCAGTGACGGCGGCGTCCTGCCAAAGGTCCTCGAGGTTGTAGAAGTTGCGTGCCTCTGGTATGAAGATATGTACAAGAACATCTCCGTAATCCATGCCCACCCAGTAAGCCTGCGGCAGACCGACTACGTTAATAGGCTTCTCGCCGGCATCGATACGTGCTGTCTCGCTCACTGAATCGGCGATGGCTTCCACCTGCGAAGGCGACGAACCTTGACAGATTATGAAGTAGTTGGCGATGGAGCCGTCCACCTCACGAAGGTCTGCGATTACGATGTCTTGTCCTTTCTTCTCTTGAATACCCTTGACAATAGCGTCAACGAGCTTGTTCTTTGTTTCCATTCAGATGTCTGTTGATTATTCGTTTAAAAAAACGGCAGGCAGAGAACGCGTCTGACGCTTTGTCAGATTGTTGCCCTACACACCTTATTATTATACTATTTAAAGACTACAAAGTTAATGCTAATTATCTGAATTCCGACATAAAGGCAGTAAAATACCCATGTCTTTTATGTTTTTTTGTGTTATCTACGTTTGGATAACCCACCGTTACTTTTTAAAAATATTTCGTAAGTGACACTTTTTTTGAATATTGTTTCGTTTAACAGACTGTTTTCTCAAAAATTAGTTATAATTTTGCACTTGCATTAAGCCTAAGAACGAAAAACAAAACAAACCTCATACTAACAAATCTTGAAAACTAATGAGACATAACAAATTTTACCCTTGGATTGTCGTTGCTCTCCTGTGGGTTGTCGCCCTTCTTAATTACATGGACCGACAGATGCTCTCCACGATGCAGGAGGCCATGAAGGCAGACATAGCCGAACTCAACAAGGCGGAAGCTTTCGGTGCGTTGATGGCTGTCTTTCTCTGGATTTACGGCATAGTAAGTCCGTTCGCAGGAGTGGTGGCAGACCGCGTCAGCCGCAAATGGCTCGTCGTAGGAAGCCTCTTTGTATGGTCGGCGGTGACATATCTCATGGGATATGCTACAGATTTCACACAACTTTATTGGCTCCGCGCTCTGATGGGCATCAGCGAAGCACTCTACATACCCTCCGCACTCTCACTCATAGCTGACTGGCATGAAGGCAAATCGCGCTCACTCGCCATCGGCATCCACATGACCGGACTGTATGTAGGTCAGGCAGCCGGAGGCTTTGGCGCCACTATAGCAGCTACCTTCTCATGGCACAGCACCTTCCACTGGTTCGGAATCATCGGCATTGCTTACTCCGTGGTGTTGGCATTGTGCCTCTTGGACAAGCGTAAGGAGCAGTCGAAGGTCGCAGGACCCGAAATGCAGACGCCGAAAGAAAGCATCTGGCGCGGCCTTGCTGTGGTGTTCTCCACCTGGGCTTTCTGGGTGATACTCATCTATTTCGCCGTACCGAGTCTGCCTGGTTGGGCTACAAAGAACTGGCTGCCAACACTCTTCGCCACCAATCTTGGCATTCCGATGTCCGAAGCTGGTCCGATGTCAACCATCACCATTGCCGCCAGCTCGTTCATTGGCGTAATCGTGGGAGGCATTCTGTCTGACAACTGGGTGAAGCGCAACATACGCGGACGTATATATACGAGTGCCATCGGACTGGGAATGACCATTCCCGCCCTCGTGCTCCTCGGTTTCGGACATAGCGTCATCGCCATCGTCGGAGCCGGACTGTTCTTCGGAATAGGCTTCGGTATGTTCGACGCCAACAACATGCCCATCCTCTGCCAGATTATCCCTGCCCGTTATCGTGCCACAGCTTACGGCGTGATGAACATGGTGGGCGTATTCGCAGGAGCTGCCGTTACGCACGTTCTCGGCAAGTGGACAGACGGAGGCAACCTCGGACTTGGCTTCGCCATTCTCGGATGCATCGTGCTCCTCGCACTGTGCTCCAGCTTTCGTGCCTGCGCCCAACAACCGACAACATGGAGTAATCCACGGGCAATAATAAAAACAGACAACTATTCGTACATAATAATATAGTTAAACAACAAACTAAATAAAAAAGTGAAAACTATGGAAAAGATCATCGGACTTATTGACGCTCCTTTCACACCGTTCCATCCTAACGGTGATGTCAATCTCGAACCCATCGAGGTTTATGCAAAGATGTTGCAGAAGAACGGTCTCAAGGGTGTGTTCATCAACGGATCGTCAGGTGAGGGCTATATGCTCACCACCGAAGAGCGTATGCAGCTGGCTGAGCGCTGGGTGTCTGTAGCTCCAGAGGGATTTAAGGTGATTGTGCATGTGGGCAGCTGCTGCCTGCGTGAGAGCGTGCGCCTTGCCGAGCATGCCCAGAAAATCGGTGCATGGGGTATCGGTTCGATGGCTCCTCCATTCCCGAAGATCGGCCGCATCGAGGAACTCGTCGAGTACTGCGAGACCATCGCAAAGGCTGCTTCTGAGCTGCCCTTCTATTATTATCACATCCCCGCATTCAACGGCGCATTCCTTCCCATGGTTGACCTGCTGAAGGCTGTGGACGGACGCATCCCCAACTTCGCCGGCATCAAGTATACATACGAGTCGCTGTATGAGTATAACCAGTGCCGTCTCTATGGCGGTGGCAAGTTTGACATGCTCCACGGACAGGACGAGACCATCCTCCCCAGCCTTGCACAGGGCGGCGCACGTGGCGGCATCGGCGGCACCACCAACTATAACGGTCGTGAGCTGACAGGCATCATCGAGGCTTGGAACAACGGCGACATCGAGACAGCCCGCGAAAAGCAGAACTTCTCTCAGGCTGTTATCAACGTCATCTGCCACTTCCGCGGCAACATCGTAGGCGGAAAGCGCATCATGAAGCTTCTCGGATTCGACCTCGGACCTAACCGTGTGCCGTTCCGCAACATGACAGACGAGGAGGAAGCACAGATGAAGAAGGAGCTGGAGGAAATCGGTTTCTTCGAGCGCGCCAACAAGTTCTAATGCGCCAACAACATTAAAAACAACAAATCAGAAATGAACGTAAAAGAATATATCCAGTCGTGGGCAGACTCCTACAAGAAGGACCTCACCGAGAACATCATGCCGTTCTGGATGGAGCATGGATGGGACCGTGAGAACGGAGGTGTCTACACTTGTGTGAACCGTGACGGCTCGCTGATGGACTCCACCAAGTCGGTGTGGTTTCAGGGACGCTTCGCCTTTATATGCGCTTTCGCATACAACAACGTAGAGAAGAACCAGATGTGGCTCGACGCTGCCAAGTCAACGCTCGAATTTATCGAGAAGCACTGCTTCGACGAGAAGGGACACATGTATTTCTCTGTAACCGCTGACGGACAGCCGCTCCGCAAGCGCCGCTATGTCTTCTCAGAGACATTCGCCTCGATAGCAATGTCTGAGTATGCTCTTGCCACAGGCGACCAGCACTGGGCACAGCGCGCACTCCAGATATTCGAGGACACACAGCGCTTCCTCAACACTCCGGGCTTCCTGCCTGAGAAGTTTGAGCCGAACGTGCAGCTCCAGAGCCACAGCATCATCATGATTCTCATCAACGTAGGTTCGTGCATCCGCAAGGTGGTTAACGACCCGAAGCTCACTGCACAGATTGACGAGTCGATAGCGAAGCTCAAGAAGTACTTCATCCACCCCGAATTCAAGTGCTTGCTCGAAACCGTAGGCATGAACGGCGAGTTTGTCAACACCAATATGACACGTACCATCAATCCCGGACATTGCATCGAGACCGTATGGTTTATCATGGAGGAGGCAAAACTCCGCGGTTGGGACAAGAATATGCTCGACATGGCGCTCACCATCTTCGACTGGTCATGGGACTGGGGATGGGACAAGGAGTACGGCGGCATCATCAACTTCCGCGACTGCCTCAACCTGCCTTCGCAGGACTATTCACAGGATATGAAGTTCTGGTGGCCGCAGTGCGAGACCATCATCGCATCGCTCTACGCTTATCTCGCAACCGGCGACGAGAAATATCTCTACCGCCACGAGCGCATCAGCGAGTGGACTTACGCTCATTTCCCTGATCCGGAGTACGGCGAATGGTATGGTTATCTCCACCGCGACGGAACAGTGGCACAGCCCGCTAAGGGCAACCTCTTCAAGGGTCCGTTCCACATTCCGCGCATGATGATCAAGAGCTACATGCTCTGTCAGGAGATTCTCAAGAAACTTGAGGAAAAGTAAAATTCTTTATATAGTATTCAGTGACGAGTGGATTGTGGGGAATCCTGCCATACGAATGGCATGATTCCGTCACTTTCCACTTTTTTTGTATAAGCTAATGAGAAATTTCGTTATATCAACATTGCTTCTCCTGTCGGTCTTCACCGTCATGTCGGCGCAGAGCGTTCGCAACGTCTTCGGTTTCCCTGCTACGGAACCGGGCTATTCGCTTGGCGTGTCGGCATGTTACGCAGGACAGATAGGCGACTATATTGTGATGGCAGGAGGATGTAATTTCCCCACGCCGGGCAACAAGACTTATTATGCCGGCATCTATGCAGCGCCCCTTGACAACGCTGTCCTCCGCTGGCAACTTGTGGGCTTTCTGCCCGAACCGGCTGCATACGGAGCTACCATCGCGAGCGGTGACAGCCTCCTTTTCATCGGCGGCAACAACAACAATCACAGCCTCAACACTGTCTATAGCATACATCTGAATGCCGCCGGCGACCATGCCGAAGTGCGCCGAATGGCTGACCTGCCTTGCACGGTGGACAACATGGCGGCTGCCATTGACCGCGGAAACGTGTATATCGTAGGAGGAAATCAGAACGGCAAGGCTTCTGCAGAGGTATTGAAGGCTGACATTGAGAAGAAGAATTATGCATGGACCCAACTGGGCACGATGCCTTCTTCGCCGCGTGTGCAGCCAGTCTGCGCTGCCAACAACGGCAAGCTGTATGTATGGGGTGGCTTTTTCGCAGACGGCGAGAAGAGTGTGGTAAGCACCGACGGCGTATGCCTTGACACCACCGTGCCTTATACCGACAAGGCATGGACAAGCATAGAAGGTCCCCGTTCGGCAAAAGGCGAACCGATGACTCTCTCCGGTGGCGTGGCATGGAGCTGTGCCAACCAAGTGTTTGCCACGGGTGGCGTCAACAAGGACATCTTCTTAGACGCCATAAGTGGCAGATATGAGTGCGTCAAGAAGGCTGACTATCTGCTTCAGCCTATAGAATGGTATAGCTTCAGCGGCAATCTCTACGAACTGGACCTCGTAACGCAGAAATGGAAACTCACTCGTTTTGCAGACAAGGCGCTGGCAAGAGCCGGTGCAATGGCTGTCCCCACCACGCTCGGCACCTTCTATATAGGCGGCGAGCTGAAGCCGTCAGTACGCACACCGCAGATTGTATTGATTCCCTGAAGATTATATATCCATTAGCGATGGGTTGCTGCGGAAGGCAGGGCTTTGACAAAAACCTGACTCCACAATCCGCTTATGGGCGCAAATCCTAACGGATTTAAATAAAAGGCTTTACATTAGGTCTTACGAGAACAAGTTCTCGACAACCTAATGTAAAGCCTTTTATTTGTGCACAGCACGCGCCCATAATCGGGAAAACATATAAAAACACAAGAGGGGTCAAAACTAATAAGATGAGAAGAAAAGGCTAACCGTAGGAGGTGCGGGCATTAGCTTTCCGCTATGCGCCGCGGCTACTACAGTTTGCTTTGTCAATCATTGACTTTAGCTCAAGTTCTTACTTATGACTTTCTTGTGTTTTGAAAGGTTTTTGTCTAAGCCCTGCCTACAATTCCTAACTCAAAATTCTAACTCACTTCGCCTCAAACTCTCCGCCTGTTATCTCGCCGAGCGTATAGTCGCGGAACATCATGTTGTATCCGCCCTTTATTTCAGACTCCTCATAGAAGAAGGCGATGTGCTTGTTGCGCATCTGCTCCATTGTGGAATAGGCAGAATCGGTGTTGCTCACGCGGAAAGCCTTCCATCCCGACTGGAAGCATGCGGGAGAAGCATAATCGGCTGCAGACGCCAGTTCCTTATAGTAGATGCCAACATAGTTGCGCTTGCTGTTCATCGGCACAGAGAAGAGGAGAACGTTGGTCTTCTTGCCGTCCGACTTGCGCACAGCCTTCACCATCAGCACCTCACCGTTACACATAGCCGCCTTATACTGTTTGTCCAACATCACCGACTCCTGCCACTTGCCCTCAGCCCTCTTGGCATTGTCATACTTGAAGATGTTGAATATTCTGCCTTCACCACGCTGATAACGGCTGCAGAGAAGAAGGTCGCCATTGGGCAGTTCCACAATCTTAGCCTCATCGCCGTAGAGCGCAGGACGTGCCTCTGCCCCACCGAGCGGCAGCCAGTTGCGACCGAAGTCGTCCGAATAGAGTACCACGTTGCCCGCGTTCGTACACAACGCCGAATAGATGCGATAATACTTGCCAGCCTTCACCTTGCTGCTCTGGCAGATTCTGCCCGAGGTGAAGAACAGCTTATGCACGGCACCGTTCATGAGCTTGTATATCTGGTCAGTGATTTCCTCACCCTCCCAGTTCATGCCGTCCTTGCTGTAATAGCGTCCCACGCGGTTAGGATTTTCAAGCGTAGACTGCCAATACCACACGTTTCCTGAAGCGCACATCATCATCATCTCGCCCGTCTTGCGGTCGGTCACCACAGCAGCGTCGCCATGAGCGACGTCGAAAGGCACGTTCTGACCTCCACCTTTCACGACAGTATGCTCCTCGCTCCACGTCTTGCCGTTGTCCTTACTGCGCTTTGCCACCACGTCGATGACACCGCCACCCACATCCGTGCGGCACGGACGGTAGTCGCTGTAAGCAAAGACGCTGCCGTCCTTGGCGTTTACTATGGCAGGAATGCGGTAGCAGGTTTCGGTAGAGTCGCTCTCGAACAGTACGGTCTGGGCTGAAGCATTGCCCGAGAAAAGAGTGGCAGCAAACACAGCAGCCAACAGGGACATTTTACTTTTCATACAATTTTTATCTTTTGTTTTAGTGATTATAAAGTTTGTTATTACTGTCTTTACGTTTGTAGTTATCGGATAAACAAAAGTAATCAAAAAACTTCAATTAACAGGCTTTCAGAGAGCAAAACATTCTATACCTTTGCATAATATACGAAACCTGACTAAAACATACAGATAATAATATGACACTAAAACAAATCAAATCTCATAAAACCGTATCCATACTGTTGATGGCTTTATTCTGCCTCACCACTCTGCAACTTCCAGCTGCAGCCAAGCGCAAGAAAGGCGCTGCACAGCCTGTGCGCGTGGCTTGCGTAGGTAACAGCATCACTTACGGCACGGGCATCGAAGACCGCGAACACTTCTCTTATCCCGCTCAGCTGCAACAGATGCTGGGCAACGGATATGTGGTAGGCAACTTCGGAAAGCCGGGCGCCACACTTCTCTATAAGGGCCATCGTCCATACGTGGAGCAGCCGGAATTTAAGGAGGCGCTGCGCTTCAAGGGCGACATCGCCGTCATTCATCTCGGCATCAACGACACCGACCCGCGCAACTGGCCCAACTATCGCGACGAGTTTGTGAAGGACTATCTCTCCATTATGGACTCGCTGCGTGCCGCCAATCCCAAGGTGCGCTTCATACTGGCTCGCATGACGCCAATCGCCGACCGCCATCCACGCTTCCAGTCGGGCACGAAGCAATGGCACGACGAAATACAGACTGCCATCGAAACCGTGGCACGCGTAAGCGGAGCCGAACTCATCGACTTCCACGAACCGCTCTATCCCTACCCCAACCTCCTCCCCGACGCCATCCATCCCAACCCCGAAGGCGCCGGCATACTTGCCAAGACCGTCTACGGCGGCATCACGGGCAATTACGGCGGACTGAGCATGTCGTCGCTCTACGCTGACTACATGGTGTTGCAGCGCGACGTACCGCTCGACATTCACGGAACAGCCAATACGGGCGAGAAGATAACCGTGGAGATCGGCGGTCAGAAAGCCTCAGCCACTGCCGACAACCAAGGCAAATGGAGCGTCGTGCTCAGCCCAATGCAGACAGCCGAAGACCTTACGCTCACCATCACAGCCGGCAAGCAGCGCAAGGTGTTCAGCCATGTAGCCGTGGGCGAGGTGTGGCTGTGCTCTGGACAGTCAAACATGGCGTTCATGCTTTGCCAGGCGGAAAGCGGCAAGCAGGACATTGCGGCGGCTGACGACCCGCAGCTCCGACTCTTCGACATGAAGGGACGATGGGAGACGTACGACGTGGCTTGGCCCGCCTCATGCCTCGACTCGCTCAACCACCTGCAGTATTTCCACGAGACCACGTGGCAACCGTCCACTCCCGCATCTGCCTCACGCTTCTCTGCCGTGGGCTATTATTACGGCAGAATGCTGCGCCAGAAGCTCGGCGTACCCGTCGGACTTATATGCAACGCCGTGGGCGGAGCGCCGACGGAAGCATGGGTGGACCGCAACTCGCTGGAGACTTCGTTCCCCAACATCCTGAGCAACTGGCTACAGAACGACTTCATACAGGACTGGGTGCGCGGACGTGCAGCCAAGAATCTCACCAACGACCAGACCAAGCTCGGTCGTCATCCCTACGAGCCTTGCTATCTCTACGAGAGCGGCATCCTGCCCCTGCAGCAATATCCCATCAAGGGCGTGATATGGTATCAGGGCGAGTCGAACGCACACAACAAGGACGCTCACGCCAAGCTGTTCAGTCTGCTCGTTGACGGATGGCGCCAGAACTGGAACAATCCCGACATGCCCTTCTACTTCGTTCAGCTCTCCAGCCTCAACCGTCCGTCATGGCCGTGGTTCCGCGATAGCCAGCTGCGTCTTATGAAGGAGATTAGCAACACGGGCATGGCTGTTTCGTCGGACTGCGGCGACTCGCTGGACGTACATCCACGCCGCAAGCAACCGGTAGGCGAACGTCTTGCACGCTGGGCTCTCGCCAATACTTACGGACAGGACATCACTCCCTCCGGTCCCGTCTTCAGCTCCGTAACGCGTCAGGCAGACGCCCTCATCGTCAGCTTCCTCTACGCCGACGGTCTGCAGACCTCCGACGGCAAAGCCCCGTCATGCTTCGAGATAGCCGAGGAGGACGGACTCTTCCATCCTGCCACCGCCACCATCGAAGGCAACACGGTCCGCCTCACCTCCCCCACCATCAAGCACCCTCGCTACGTCCGCTACGCCTGGCAACCTTTCACAAGGGCAAACCTCGTAAACGCCGACCATCTGCCAGCGTCTACGTTCAGAGGAGAAGCGAGGACGAATTAGGAATTGTGCGCCATGGCGCATTGTGAATTGTTCAGTTAGGATTTGTAGGCAGGGCTTTGACAATATTTGCATTTCTAACGCTCAATACTCCCAGTTGAGCGCACAACAAAATCTTTTATGCGAAATTTTCGAGTTTTGAGCCATTTGTCTTATCTTACTAACACACAGTACGTTACGTCTTTCACAAACATAACACACCACAAACAACTATTCAAAACAAGCCCTTTTACATTGCCATAAAGCCACTTTTGCACACCCATACAGCCACTATTGCAAGTCAACAAAGCCTCGCTTTCCCTCTAAAAGCAGAACTATCAGCATGCAAAAGAGGCTTTATTGGTAACAACAACTGTAATTAACGCAACAAAACCCCACAAAAACAGCAACCGAAATCTCCAGAATCAATTTTTATTTTGTAACACTTTTTTACCGCTTGTACGATATTTGCATACGTAAAAATCAGACATAAACAAACGCAGATTGCTTCTTCTACAAAGCGAATATAGACGGCAAGGAGGTATTGTTAATGGCGACCTTTGAGTTAGTTGCCAATTAATGCTATTAGGAGACGTAGTATACGTAGATATAGATTGTCTAAAAAACAAAAAAAAGGTGCTTGCGACACATGATCGCAAGCACCTTTTTTTGTGTATATGTGGTAATCAACAGTTAGTTGCGGAACACCAGTCCGTTGTTGTCGGCATCGATGGTGATGGGCTTCTCCCTTGAAACCTCATCGGAGAGAATCTTCTTGGAGAGGTCGTTGAGGACGCAGCGCTGGATGGCACGCTTTACAGGACGTGCACCGAACTCGGGATCGAAGCCCTCGTCGGCGAGGAAGCTGATGGCTGCCGGCGTTACGTTGAGCGTGAAGCCCTGCGGCTCAAGCATCTTCTTAACGGCGTTCATCTGGAGCGTCACTACCTGTGCAATCTCATCCTTTGTAAGCGGCAAGAACATGATGGTCTCGTCAATACGGTTGAGGAACTCAGGACGGATGGTCTTCTTGAGCATCTCCATCACCTTCTCCTTCGTGTCGCTGATTACATGGTCGCGGTTCTGAGGCGTGATGCCCGCGAACTGACCCTGGATGTACTGGCTGCCGAGGTTAGAAGTCATGATGATGATGGTGTTCTTGAAGTTCACCGTACGACCCTTGTTGTCCGTGAGCCTTCCGTCGTCGAGCACCTGCAAGAGGATGTTGAAGACATCGGGATGTGCCTTCTCTATCTCATCGAAGAGCACTACGGAGTAAGGCTTGCGGCGCACAGCCTCTGTGAGCTGACCACCCTCATCGTAGCCTACGTATCCTGGAGGCGCACCGATAAGACGACTTACGCTGAACTTCTCCTGATATTCACTCATATCAATACGCGTCATCATCGTCTCGTCATTGAAGAGGTATTCAGCCAATGCCTTTGCCAGCTCCGTCTTGCCGACACCCGTCGTGCCGAGGAATATGAAGGAAGCGATAGGACGCTTCGGATCCTGCAGTCCGGCACGCGAACGTCTTACGGCGTCGCTCACGGCACGGATGGCTTCGTCCTGACCGATGACACGCTTGTGGAGCTCTTCCTCAAGATGAAGAAGCTTCTCACGCTCGCTCTGCATCATACGCGTAACAGGTATGCCGGTCCAGCGGCTTACCACCTCGGCGATGTCGTCAGCGGTGACCTCCTCACGTATCATGGCATTGCCGTCCTGCGTAGACTTCAGCTGGTTCTGTATGCTCTTGATGTCGTCGTCGAGCTGCTTCAGCTTGCCGTAACGGATTTCAGCCACACGCTCGTAGTTGCCCTCACGCTCAGCACGCTCAGCCTCAAACTTAAGCTGCTCAATCTGCTGCTTGTCCTGCTGAATCTTGTTGACGAGTCCCTTCTCGCTCTCCCACTTTGCGCGGAACGAGCTTTCCTGGTCGCGGAGTTCGGCAATGTCCTTGTCGAGCTGTGCAATCTTGTCCGTATCGTTCTCACGCTTGATGGCCTCACGCTCTATTTCGAGCTGCTTCAGCTTACGCGTAATCTCGTCCAACTCCTCAGGAACAGAGTCGCGCTCCATACGGAGCTTTGCGGCTGCCTCATCCATGAGGTCGATGGCCTTATCAGGAAGGAAGCGGTCTGAGATGTAACGCTCAGAGAGCTTAACGGCAGCGATGCAGGCATCGTCCTGTATACGGACCTTGTGATGGTTCTCGTAACGCTCCTTCAAGCCACGCAAGATGCTGATGGCAGAAAGCTCGTCAGGCTCGTCCACCATTACGGTCTGGAAACGACGCTCGAGAGCCTTGTCCTTCTCGAAGTATTTCTGATATTCGTTAAGCGTCGTGGCACCGATGCTTCTCAGTTCGCCACGGGCAAGAGCTGGCTTGAGGATGTTGGCGGCATCCATGGCGCCCTCGCCGCCACCAGCACCGACAAGCGTATGAATCTCATCGATGAAGAGGATGATGCGACCGTCAGAATTGGTTACCTCCTTGATGACGCTCTTAAGTCGCTCCTCAAACTCGCCTTTGTATTTGGCACCCGCAACAAGCGCACCCATATCCAATGAGTAGAGCTGCTTGTCCTTCAGGTTCTCGGGCACGTCACCGCGCACGATACGCTCAGCCAGTCCTTCTACGATGGCTGTCTTACCAGTACCCGGCTCACCTATTAATATAGGATTGTTCTTGGTACGGCGTGAGAGAATCTGCAGCACGCGTCTGATTTCGTCATCACGACCGATAACAGGGTCGAGCTTGCCCTGGCGTGCCTCCTCCACAAGGTTCTTGGCATACTTAGACAGACTCTGGAAGTTTTCGTCAGCCGACTGCGACTGCACCTTCTGACCCTGACGAAGCTCCTGGATGGCCTTGACGGTCTCGTTCTCCGTCATGCCGGCGTCCTTGAGGATGCGGCTTGCCGTGGAGCTGACCTGCAGCAAGGCGAGCAGAATGGGTTCAACACTTGTAAACTCGTCGCCATTCTTCTGTGCGAAGTCCTGCGCACGCTGCAAGACGCTGTTGGCGTCGTTGCTGAGGTATGGCTGCCCGCCCTGCACACGCGGCTGACGCTGAATCTCAGAGTCGACCACCATGTCCACCTGATTGGCATTCACACCGAGCTTCTGGAAGATGTACGTGGCAACGTCCTTGGCCTTCACCATCACACCCTTGAGGAGGTGTATTGGCTCAATGCTCTGCTGTCCATGACGCTGTGTAATGTTGACAGCCTCCTGAACAACCTCTTGGGCTTTGATTGTGAATTTGTCGAATGTCATATTATTGTTCTCCTTTCTTTATTTTTCTTGTTTTATATTGTTTTCATCGTCAATATAAACAAACTGCATACCCAAGCAACAAATATATGACAATATGTCAGAAAAGAGCGCATTACGCGAATAAATAGTGACATATTGTCAGTTTTAGCATGATATACGATGAGGAGAAGTATGGATAAAATCAACATTTAAATAAAAAACACGCAAAAAACTTTGATATTTGAAAAATAATGCGTAACTTTGCAAACGCAAATAAGGAAACGACCCACACGGTCACTCATTATTTAGCGACAAACATATTGGGATATGGTGTAATGGTAACACTACAGATTCTGGTCCTGTCATTCTTGGTTCGAGTCCGAGTATCCCAACAAAGCTCCTCAAAAGAGCAACATCTTTATTTAGAACATTGGGATATGGTGTAATGGTAACACTACAGATTCTGGTCCTGTCATTCTTGGTT
>ERZ1023873.86-NODE-86-length-29276-cov-48.859656_pt1 | contig 29276 bp, 19 predicted proteins | sample MGYA00380391_ERZ1023873 | MGnify/ENA primary metagenome ERZ1023873 (study PRJEB33179, sample SAMN07449006) | human gut metagenome | biome: Human-gut; feature: Human associated habitat; material: Faeces | host: Homo sapiens | place: India: Bhopal | collected...
TGGTATAATTACCAGCAGAGATAGACAATGGAGCCTTAGTAATGGTAAGAGTACCAGGAATATACGAGATTTCATATTTATCAGAAACTGCACCAGAAGCTACAATGTCATACTTTCCAACTTTACTACTATTATCTACAATAGTAGAAATGGATGCAGGAACAGAAAAGCCAACCTCAGAATCCCCATCTCTAAAACCAGAGTAAGTAATATTAAACTCAGGATTAGCATCACCATAAACCTTAGTAGTATTAGCAACATGAGCAGTCAATGGTATTTTCACTACAGTAACTACACACTTCGCTTGAATCAAATTATCAGCAGTGGAAGCAATAATACTACACTTTCCAGCAGACCTTGCGATAATCATACCGTTATCACTGACAGTTGCCACTTTCTCATTATCAGATTTCCAAAGTATCGTTTTATCGGTGCAGTTTTCTGGCAACAAAGAAGCCGTCAACTGTCGAGAATCGCTAACCTCCAACTTTATGTTGCTTTCACTGATAGAAACTGAAGTTGCAGGAACATACTTCACATCAACAACAAAGGAGAAAGGATCCATCCGATAGGTACGAGCCTTGACATCAGAGAAAATGATATTATCTAATTTAACAATCTGATTGCCCGTTATGCCTTTCTCAGCCTTAATCCACAGATCAATGACAGAGCCTATCTTCCCTGAAATTGATGTATTGTCCGAAGACATACAAATAATGCGAACTTTACCATTGCCCAATTGCTTTGTCTGCAATTGATGATTACCACATCGGCCAGTCAACCTTGTTTTGTTTAAATCCAGAGACAAGCCATTCGGCAAAACTACATCCATCTGAAAAGCAGTCATTTCACTCTCGTTGGACAATTCCAAGGAGAAAGCTTTACTAACTTCTGGCGAAATCTCACCACCCTTGACAGATACATCATTCTGTTCTTTTGTTCCCACAAAGAGTTGTGAATTATCCAATTTCACATCTCGATTATTTACATCTGAAAAAATAGAATTCTTCAGCTTAATATAGCCACCCGAAAAATCACTGGAAGCTCGCACAGAAATACGTACTAAAGCACCCTGATTTCCTTTTATCGACTCACCTTGAGTAGAATAGCCCAAGATTCTAACAGAGCCATCCGACATCAAGTTAGAACTCACAGAAAAAGAAGATGATCCCCTATCTGTAAGAGAGATGTCAAAATTGCCATTCGACTTCGAGGCAATTTTCAAACCTTCTGGCAATTCGATATCAGTCTGAAAGCCACGAAACACCTGACTATTATCCAAATTTAGGGTAATCGTCTTCGATTCACCAGGAACTACGTTCACTGGCGCTATATAAAAGGTATCCTTTGCTCTTGATGCAAGCGGCAAAGCCAACAACATCAAGAACAAAAGTACCATTGTTTTATTTAGTCTTATCATACCTTAACCATTATTTTACAGTAATCTTGACTACCTGTCCGTTCATCTTCACAAGATAAACACCAGCTTGCAAAGCTATCTTAGATGTCTCAGAAGCAAGACAGAATGTCTTCACAAGGATACCTGAAGTGGTATATATATAAATAGGTGTACCCTTCAAGCCTGTAAACATCAGACCGTCTGCAACTACCTTGACAGAAGTGCCGTCCACACCAATACCATCAATAGAAGTTACTTCATTATTACGAGAGGTCAAACGATAGCCCTTAGCCTCAACATCAGAGCCGATAGCATTGGTTACACCTATATTCCTTGCATCCAAATTCTTCTTTGAAGACAAACAGAAGATAGGCTGTCCATCCATGAAAGTACTATTGCTAAGTGAATAAACGACAACACGCAAAGTATGTGCATTCAACTTAGAGTAACTCAACTGATGGGTTGTAGCCATCACTTCACTCAACTTCACTTCCACATCATTTACATTTACTGGCAAAGTAATGTCAGCCTGCAAAGCAGCAAAGTTACTATTATTGTCTAATGCTATATCAATATTAGACTTGTCTTGTTGAGACAATACCAAGCAATCCAAAGAACGGTCTGAAGAAGAAGCATCATCCATTGCAGAAACACCATAGCCCTTAGCCATTGCAACCTGCTCTTTCACCTGCAAAACCTGTTGCATAATCAAGTCTGTTGTACCCGTTACATCGGAAATTGAAATATGGTCATCACTATTCACGTCGGCAGCCTCAAAAGCGAATGTTCCTGTTACCTTATTAAATATATAATTGACGGTATTAACAGCATCCACGACATTGATCTCATCATCATCATTAGAGTCACCTTTCAATACAGGCAAGACCTTCACCTGGCAAGATGCCTCCACCTGACTTCCATCCTGTGAAGTAGCCTTAATGACTGCATCACCAGGAGCTATTGCAGAAATCACTCCATCCTCGGACACCTTAGCCACGTCCTCATTGGTAGATGACCAGATAAAACTTGCATTGGTAGCATCAGTTGGAGCAACAATAGCAGAGAGTTGCGCCGTATGATTCTTTCTGATTTTCAAGTTTTCTTGGCTCAAAGAGATAGAGGAAACCATTGTAGGGTCAACAGTTATAATACAAGTTGCCTTGGCACCACCGCCATCATTTGCTATAGCATGAATTGACGTTTGACCAACTTTATGAGCTGTTACCTCACCATCGGCAGATACCGATGCCACAGCCTCATCATCCGACTTCCAATCTACCTTCTTATTGGTAGCTTCATCAGGGCCTACGGTTGCTGCAAGAGCAAGAGTTTCACTGGCCTTCAAATGAGCGTCAGATTGGTTCAGGGTAAGAGAAGATAAGAAAACATCTTCTGTCATTGCCTTGATACTACCCCATTTCCTCCACGTAGCAGATCTCTTGTAATTATTAATAACATTTGCTGGAACAAACAAAGTTCCATTAGCAACGACCTCCTCAGGGAAATTAACCAATCCTGTTGGAACAGGTGATGTCGCATATGATTTTACATACTTAATATTGGTACACCCCTCGAATGAATTCTCACCTAATGACGAAATATTCTCACTGAGCGAAATCCATGTCAAGCCAGTACATCCCTGAAAGGCTTGCTTACCTACAGATGGAACTTCCCCCTTCACTTCTACATAAGGAAGAGAAGTACAACCTGCAAAAGACTCCACTCCCAATCCTTCCAAAGTCTTTGGCATATCAACACCCTTCAAAGCTGTACAATTTTGGAATGCTGAAGGTCCAATAATTTTCAAAGAACTTCCTAAGTCAAGTTTCCTCAAAGAAGTACAGTTCGAGAAGCTATTATCTGCAACACTTGTCATACTTGCAGGGAACACAACGTTATCCAAAGAAGAACACTCTGAGAAGCCATAGTCTGCAATCTGACTCAAATTTTGACTGAGTCTTACTGACTTCAGAGAAGTACAACCACGGAATCCCCACATACCAACAGAAGTAATATTATCAGGAAGGAATACGTCTTCCAATCCTGTGCAATAAGAGAACATAAACTTATCTATAACCCCAACATTCTTACCTATTGTCAAGTTATTAAGAGTTGGTATATGACAGAAAGGAGCCCTGTTTGGAGTATCATTTTCCGAATTATCCTTGGTACTATAAGACAACCAACGACCTAAATAAAGGTTCTCGATTGGACAATCACGGAAAAGTCCATATTCTTTATTAGAAGCCCCATAGCCCATTTCTATCAAATCAGTTCCATCCTCAAAAGTTGCTGTGATCAATGATTTACAATTAGTAAACATCTGTGTGTCCATCTTGGTTACTACCGTTGGAATCGTTATAGCTTGTAATTTTCCACATTCAGAGAACAAGCCTTGTTGCAACCAAGCACACGAAGTTGACAACTTAGCACTTTCAAGCGCAGAATCATCAGCAAAAGCATATTTTCCAATCGTAGTAACAGCATTAGGAATAACTATTCTTCCCAACTTGCTCATTCCACAGAAAGTCCAGTTGCCTATAGAAGTCAAGCTTTCTGGCAAAATAAGCGATTCGCAATTATTCACCTTATAAAGCAAGTAATCCTTACAATATGCCACAGTCCCTGCTTGTGAAAACCTGACATCAGTCAAGAATTGTTGATTATAAAATGGTGAATATCCTTTTGCTTCTACCGTTTTATAATCAATGTTTCTTCCAATATAAAGAGAAGTCAAATTGCTGTTTCCAAACAAAGGAAGTTTTTCGTCATATTTCAAACTATTTTCTAATGAAGATGCACCATAACCTAACTTTACGGCTGTGTTAGAATCTTCAAATGAAACATTCGAAAGACTGATACAAGATGCAAAAGTAAAGCTACCTATAGATGTCAATCTGCCAGGGAAAGACAATTCTGTAACCAGAGGACATTTGGCAAAAGTATAGTCACCTATTGATAAAGCTGGCTGATACTGCTCGTTCTTATTGAAGACTACACTTCTCAAATTCTCACAACCTTGGTATGCACTACCCCCCAAAACCGAAAGTTGTCCTGGATAAGTGATATTTTCTAAAGCCACACAACCTTTAAAAGCAGCAGTTTCAATAGAAAGAGGATGTTCAGAACTCTCCTCGAAAGTTATAGAAGCCAATTTGTCACATCCCTTGAAAGCATATCCACCAATTGTTTTAATACCAACAGGAAATGACATAGAAGTCAACTTGTCACAATTATCACAAAGATGATTATAGACAAAAGAGACCTTAGGACCTATCTGTACTTCTTCAAGAGTAGTACTATTAACGAAAGGAGCAGAAGCACGATACACTTCTTTCCATTTACCATCAACTAAGTCATAAATATATGAATTATCGGAATAATCATACTTCAGATCTCTACCAAGATACAGCAGTTCTATAGGACAATCATAGAAGTAATCATTTTTTCGGTCTTGATAACTACCATTATTGGTTAAAGCATCAATCTTTGCACTTCGTGTATTCTTCGTATCAATCGTCAGTACACCATCACCATCTTCAAAAGACATAACACTCGTATTAGTACAGCCATAGAAACTATTCTGTCCAATAGAGGTTACTGTACCAGGAATAGAAAACTCAAGGATGCCTCTATTATTATAAAAAACTCTCTCACCGATGGTCTCCAAGCCTTCCTTCATAGAAACCACAGCAAGGGTATAATCGTTATAAAAAGCCTCATCACCTATAGACTTGGCTGTAGCAGGCATTCTCATCTCAGAAAGAGCAATACAATTTTTGAAAGCACGAGCAGGCACAGCGGTCAAAGACTTCCCTAATTTTGCAACCGTTAGTTTAATACAATTCTCAAATGCACTTTCCCCCATCGTTGTAAATTCATCTGGCAAGAGCAAGGCGGTAAAAGACTTGCAATTAAGAAAAGCACTGGCACCTATCGTTTTTAATTCCTTACCAACTGTCACTTCTGTTACACTGGAACAATTTTGAAAAGCTCGTGCCCCAATCGTCGTTGTTGCATCTGGGAATGTCAACTTGGTAACATTTGAACAGCCATTGAAAGCATCATTACCTACTACTTGTAAATCTTGACCGAGATTCAAGGTCGTCAACTTAGAACAATCCTGAAAAGCAGATGCTCCTATCTTCTTAACCTTAGGAAGAGAAGTCAAAGCTAAAGACGCATTCTTATAGAATAAATAAGCTGGAATTTCTGTTACAGATGAAGAAATAGTTACCTTTGTCAAATTTGGTTGGTTATAGAATGCTGAATAGCCATATCTTATAGGACTTTCATTAAAATCTCTTTGATAGCCATGAGCATAACCAACTTTCTTATATGAAATATTACGTCCTATATAAACTTCCTCTAAAGGACATGAATAAAATAATCCCCATCCTTGAAGTTCATCATAACCATCACGATAACAAACTCCCAACGTCAAAGGCAGTGTTCCATCTTCAAACTTTACGCTTTTCAGAGATGTACAATTATAAAAAGGTAATTTATCATTACCTGATGTCTGAGTTGTCCCTATCGTCCCAACAGTACCAGGGATACTTATTGACTCCAAAGATTTACAATTTGCAAAAGCTGCATCTGAAATTGTCTCAAGTCCATCATTTAAAACCACAGATGCCAAAGCTGAACACCCACTGAATACATTAGTTGGAAGTTCTTTACAACCAGTACCGATTGTAACCTTTTCCAACTTTGTGTTCTCTGCAAAACAAGACTCTCCTATTATAGTTACATTATTTGGTATATTGATGGAAGAAACTGAAGTTTTATAAAAAGCAAATCCTCCAATAGTCTTAATATTACCACCTAACGATACTGTTGTCAATGCTGTATTATTTCGAAAAGCATAATCTCCAATTTCCTCTATTGAATTAGATAAGTTAAGCGTAGAAAGGTTACAACCATCAAAAGAATATGCAGGTATCTTAGTCAATCGGCCATGAATAGAAACATTACTGAGCACACTACATCCTTTAAACAAACAAATTGGAATTTCTGTCACCGTAGAGGATATGGTTACCTTTGCCAAATTAGGTTGGTTATAAAATGCAGAATAGCCATAGTATTGAGGATACTTTTCAAATGTATAATAGTTATTTTCATAAGAAATATTACGACCTATATAGACTTCTTCCAAAGGACAAGACAAAAACAAACCACTGCCATAATTTGATTTATAGTCTGTATTGTAGGACGCACCTAAAACAAGTTTCTGTGTCCCATCCTCAAACCTAACTCTTTTAAGTGACGTACAGCCACGAAATGCCAACGAACTGTATTTGTCTTCTTTTCCTATTTGCACAACAGTACTTGGAACACTAATCGATTCCAACATTTTACAATTAGCGAAAGCCTCATTACCAATCTTTGTCACAGAATAAGTTATTCCCTCATAAGTCACACTCTCAGGAATAACAACATCAGCAGGAAGCGAGGCATAGTTATTACTCCCTTTCGTTTCATAAGTCACCGTTGCCGTACGATTGGACGTATCCAAGTCATAGTACAACCCATCAATAAGCGTGCTTGCATGAACTACGCTCAAACATAGTGTTGAAAGCCATAAAAGAGCCAAACAACACACTCTTTTAAAGAAATCTTTTTCCATTGTATTTTGTTTTAATTATTTTTACTCAATTCCTTTAATTGTTCAATTCTTTCTTTTTTTAGAGTTTGCTTGTCTCTAATAGAATAATATACGCCAACAAAAAAAGCTGCAAGAGCTAAAATTGGAACAATTATTGGCACAAATAAATCTCGCAACCAGCTATCATCTGTCTTATGCTCATACAATAGCATAATACGTATACCGACTACTAACAACACTACTGATAGCCAATAACATACCAAACTTATCTGCAAAAATCGCACAGATTCGCTCACCTTATTTTTAGTTTTATTTTCCATTTTCCCACTTTTTATAACATTCAAAACTATCTAACCTCAATTTTTCTTTCTCTTTTTCAGAAAGTTGTCCTTTCCGACTTTCAAGGTTGGTACCTTTCCATTCTATAGCTAAATTTGCTTGCATTAGAGCAACAAACTTTTCAAGTTGTTCGTTACGAACCTTACCTTTGGCTTGATAAAGCAGGTTTAACTGTTTTACAACTTCAATATCCACATAAGATTCAGGTTTGGTGGAGTTGCACATCAAAAGTAGTTTGTAATAATAGTACTCCAATTTGTGCCCTTCAAATTCGTCTACCTTAAAAGATTCATTTTTCAATGCCAATAAACCACAAAAACAAGCAGCGCACTCTCTCCAATCCTTGATGAAGTTGAGACGCTCCTTGGTTATTGTGTCAGTAAATAGTTGACGTCTAAACTTCCAATAAGTCACAAAGGTGCCGTTTGGACGTTTGATGCGTTTAGGCTTCACTTGAAATACCTTACTCATAGTAATTTGTTTATAGGTTCTTATTTTTCTTGTCATGCCGACTGGCGGCATTTCCTGTCAAAGGGCAAAGGTAGAGGAAAGTAGTGAGCCGTACAAGTCCATAATGGTTCATAAGCGAAAAAAGAATGGCGTGAATTCCTTCTCCCAACACTTTCTTGTAAGTAAGGCTCTGGTAAAACCCGTAGAAAAGAAAATATGAAAGAGGAATCCACACCATATGATGGTGCGGACTCGCTCAAACAAATTGTGTTCTTTCTACGTTTCAATTTACCAGATTTCAACTTACAGAACTATTTGCTTGTCCGTGTCCACAAGAATATCTTGCTTCTGCTTTACAACGACTTCAAGCGAGGACTTTCACCTGCTTTGTCGCATAGCGACTACAAAAGTGGGAAAAATCCGGTTAACTGCCAAACTTTTCGGAAGAAATCTTGCGGACAGCTCTCACTTTTTACCGTTCCTTGACAGAAAGACATGTTGTTTTGACAGGAAGACAAGAAGACAGGTTGTTGGACAGGAAGACATGAAGACAGGTTGTTGGACATGTACTTCATGTCTTCTTGTCTAAAAATACATGTGCTTCATGTCTTCATGTCTAAAATACATGTCTTCTTGTCCTCCATGCAAATATTGTCTAAACGGTAAAAAGCTGTTACAAAATAAAAATCAATTATAGAGAATCGAAAAGCTGTTTTTATGGTATTCTGCTGAGCAAACAGCACCAATGCTTAACGATTTGCCACTTTTACAGTCCAATATTGCCACTATTAGAGTGTAAAAGTGGCGCTATTGTATGATAATAGTGGAACTATTGGAGTGTAAAAGTGGCGCTATTGCAGCAAAAAGAGGCTCATTTGATAGCCGGATTTCATAGCGCTTCGTCAGAAAACTGTATAACACACTGTGTATTAATAATATAGCCCAAGCGCTCAAAACTCAAGAATTTCGCACCAAAGATTTTGTTGTGCGCTGGGCTCGTAGTATTGAGCATCAGAAATGCAAATATCGTCTTCGGCGGACCCGCCGAAGAATTAGGAATTTTGATTTTTGAATTCTTGCTTAGGCAAGCGGCAAAGCCGAGCGAGGAGTTATTCTCGGCTTCGCCTGCGATTTTGAATTATTCAGTTTTGAATTGTTAGGATAAACTATTAATTTCATTCAACATCGGTTCGTGCGAAAAAATGTAGATGTAAAACCAGGAATGGATGGAGAACAGACCTTTGTATGCTGTTGGCGATTGGGTGTAGATTAAGAATCCTAACGAAAAGTTTGGAGGTTTTCGATTTTAAGCGTATCTTCGCAGATAGAAGGTATAAATAAGACAAAAGGAGAACGAGATATATGGCAGACATCAACACAAGAAGATTACCAGTAGGCATTCAGTCGTTCAAGGTGATCAGGGAAGAAAACTATCTGTACGTTGACAAGAGCGACATTGTGTGGAATCTGGTCAACTTAGGACAGAAGTATAATTATCTGAGTCGTCCCCGACGATTCGGCAAGTCTGTGCTGGTCGATACGTTGGAGGCGTACCTTCAAGGAAGGAAGGACCTGTTCGAGGGGCTGAAGATAATGGAGATGGAGAAAGAATGGAAGCAATATCCCGTCGTCCGTCTTGACATGAGTCTGGCAGGCTCCACAGCAAAAGCCATCCAATCCTATCTTAGCGATGCGTTCTCGGAATATGAGTCGACATACGGCATCACCCCATTACCGACAGCTTCGCTTGCTGTAAGATTCAAAAACATTGTCACTACGGCATTTAAGAAGACAGGCAATAAAGTGGCAATTCTTATAGACGAGTATGATTCTCCACTTCAACACTCATGGATGACAGCCGAACATAATGATTGCACGGACGTTTATCGTAATGTATTCGCTGTACTGAAGGCTTGCGACGAATTCGAAAAATTTGTCTTTATCACGGGCATCACCAAGTTCACTCAAATATCTCTCTTCTCTGTCCTCAACAATCTGTCGAACATCAGCTTCACACCTGAAAACGCAGCCATCTGTGGCATTACGGAGGAGGAGATGAAAGAAAACTTCATGCCTGAAATCAAGAAGATGAGCGAAGCGAACAACTGGTCTGTAGAAGAGACTCACGACCGACTAAAAGCATATTACGACGGATATCATTTCTGCCGTCATAACATGGTGGATGTGTACAACCCGTACAGCCTCGTAAATGCGTTGAATTCAAAAGAAATAATTAATTTCTGGGCATCTTCCGGCGCAACATCGCTTCTCCCAAAGTTTGTTGACAATGCAGAATTGCGTATGAAGAACTTTGAAAATTGCCGAATAATGCGAAACACTCTCGAAATGTCTGACGTGTCTGGTGGCGGAGCCGAACTGTTCCTATATCAGTCGGGCTATCTCACAATAAAGGACAGCGATGAGTTTGGTTACATCTTAGGGTTCCCAAATGAAGAGGTAAAGCAAGCGCTCTACGAAATGGTGCTCCCTGCTCTGACCATGCGAGAAAGAAGTGACATCCAGTCCATACAAGCCAATCTGTATGCACAGTTAGGCACAGGTCAGATAGACGATGCAATGAAGTCGTTGAAAGCCCTTATCGCGGACGTTCCTTACAGCAACAAGAAGCTTGCGTCTATGGATATGGAGGAGCGTTACCGCCTCATCATCAGTACCATCCTCAATGCCATCGGCTTGAGTGTAGAGGTTGAAAAGATGATCTCAACAGGCAGAATTGATATGACGGTGAAGACCTCACGCTACATTTATGTCATCGAACTGAAACTGCGAAATAACGGCGGTAAGGAAGCTGCAACCGAGCAAATCCTCAACCGCCAATACATGGAACCTTTCAAGGCAGACAAGCGCAAAGTAATTGGATTGGGCATTGAACTTGACGAAGAAGGAAAAGGGCTCTTGGATTGGAAGCGCACGGAATCTTTTAGTGAGTAGTGGGTAGTGAGTAGTGATTAATTGATTACGGATTCGTCTGATTTTACTGAGGCTGCGCCATTGAGGAAGAAAAAATCAGAATAATCAGATAAATCCGTAATCAAAAGAAAAAAATTTAACTCATGCCGGGGAATGTCAACCATCTTCGTTCACTATGCTCCTCTTTCCATTCCTCGAACTCCTTCTCCGAAGGCTTTCCTTTGGCGGGATATGTCTTGTTGAGTTTTATCTCCATATCCGTCAGCTTCTCCTTGCGGTAATCCTTCAACGTATCGTTCTGTATCAGACGGTCCGTTTTATCCCAGAATATGAAAGCCTTGCTTTTTAATTCGTCCGCAGAATCCTGCATCCACTCCCTTCCATTGACAAGCGCCATGTGATACCAAAACCTTGTGAGTACCCAAGTGGATCTTGTCGGCTGGGCTGTCCCATTGACAAACTCGCGATAGACCTTCAGAGGAATATTGCATATCCAGCAGACCAAGGCAGTATCGCCGTTAGCCAGAAGGGTCATGTCCGTCAGCATCTGCTGCTCCGTCATATTCTCCGACATACGCCAAAGCATCCGCTTTTCCCCATATTCTATCTTGAAGGCTTCCTGCTTCTGTCGCCGATAACCATTCTCACCGAAGAAGAAATTATAGGCATACATCATAAACAGCAGTCCAAATAATCCCAACATCACTTCCCATGCTCTCCACCTGCGAGGCTTCTCCCTGACATTCTTCTTGATATTCTGCTGATTTGATGTAACTACTTGAAACACAACAGCATTTAAAGCAGTAAAACCCCAAAAGAAACAAATCAGAAACAATAACGTACCAAAACACAATTCTACTAGCAAGAGATAACAAAAATTAACGTAGATAGAATGGGAAATTTTCCGATTGTGGGATTTGGCTGGATGCTTTACAAGAGATACATCTATCCATCGAATAACGTGAGTTCGGGGTGTTTTATAACATCATGATGTGAGTAGTAGTTGCCCAAACTCCTCCTTGGGTCATAAAAAAGAGGCAAATTTCAAGTTTTTGTGGATATATCTTGGAGATTCCGAGATTATTTGCTAATTTTGCGAACTGTTAATAGAAAATATTCATATTATGAGTTTGCAAAAGAATGTACTTGAGGTGATGCAAAATAGCTCTCGTTCAGTATTTAATGTACAGTCACTACGTATGTTGACTGACTGCAAAGATAGTCAAAAGCTCACTCAGTCGTTACATTATTACATAAAAGAGGGCAAGATTCGTAATCCTCGCCGTGGCATATACACAAAAGCAACTTACGACGAGAAGGAAATGGCATGTAGCTTGTACCGCCCGGCTTATATCTCGTTGGAGTATGTGCTTCAACGAGCAGGTATCGTGTTCCAGTATGATGATACCATAACGTGTGTGAGTTATCTCAATCGCATAGTGGATATAGACGACAAAACATATCAGTTCCGTATTATCAATCCTGAATTATGGATTGGTATGGAGGGTATCGAACAGAAGGATAATACACTTATAGCTGTACCAGAGCGTGCCTTTCTTGATATGGTTTATCTGAGTGCTGGCAATTGCTACTTCGATAACCTGCATCCATTGAACAAAACAAAGGTAAAACAACTTCTGCCGCTTTATAAGTCGAAGGCGTTGAGGGAAAGAGTTACTAAACTATTAAATCTAAAATAGATATGGACAAGAACAAGCATAAGCTATACATGGCACAGATATTGAGTCTGATATTCAAAGATAAAGATCTCTGTAATGTTATAGCATTTAAGGGAGGTACATCATTGATGTTTTTCCACAATCTCAACCGTTTCTCAACCGATCTGGATTTCAATTTGCTTGATGCTACGAAACTTGACATTGTGTACGATAAGGTTAGAGCGATATTGACTCGGTTTGGGACTATTGATGATGAGGCAAAGAAACTCTTCGGACCAGTACTAGTATTGAACTATGGAAAAGGGGAACGAATGCTAAAGGTTGAGATTTCGATACGCGAGTATCCAAACCACTATGAGATGCGCTCTCTGGCAGGAACTGACATTCGTGTTATGACAATGCCAGATATGTTTGCTCATAAACTATGTGCTATGGGTGAGCGTTTGTCACCTCGAGATATTTTTGATGTGTGGTTCTTCTTGCAGAACCATACTGAGATTAATGAGGAAATTGTTCAGTTGAGAACAGGTAAGAGTGTTGCAGAATATGCAGCGTGGTGTGCTGAGCATGTACGCGAGGCTAGTCCAAAACTTCTGATGCAAGGACTTGGCGAAGTGCTCAATGATGCCAAGTCCAAGACCTTTGTCAAAAACAAACTTATTGACGAGACATCTTCGGCACTTGAACTTTTCTCAGCATTTCCTATCATATATAAAGAGTAAGTTTCTACTGATGTGAACTGAGACTTGTATATCCTCAAATCCACAACTAAACCTTTCAACGTCCTTCTTGCGTGTACACATCCTCTCATTACTGAATTTGCTCCTTCGTCCTGCTGGCTGCCCATGCACACTCTATGATGGTCTTGCGGAGATATACATTTCCGTGAGTGATGCTCCTCGACTTGATTTTCTTGTTGGATTCGTCGTTTCTCGGTTTTAGACCGCTCCATGAAGCGAGGTGGTTGGCCGTTTCGAACTTGTTCATGTCCGTTCCGATTTCTGCGATCAATGATGTGGCCGCACGTTCCTTTATGCCGGGTATGGTCTGTAACCGTTTCAACTCTTCGGGGAATTCCCTTTCACAAATCTCAAGCATTCTGACTTGGCATTTTTCCTTGTGTGCCTCCGCCATGTCGAGTTCATCACGCAGTTGTGATATCATGTCTATCTCTGCAAGGCTTACCACACCTTTGAGTGATGCTGTGATGGCATCTATGCCGTGGTGGTTGATGATGCGCCCATGTATTAGCTTCACCAACTCTTCGGGGGCGGTTATCCCTTGTGAGAAGGCTCTCACCACGGCTTTGTAGCTTTTGCTGTCAACATTGGAAACGTAGTTGCTCAGACGTATATTGCAGCGTTGCAGCACGGCATCAAGTTTTGACAGCTTTCTTATATCTCCTCGTTGAGGTCGAATATACGGCGGTCGTACTGACGCAGCTGTTGGATTGTCTCAGGAGGTACGAAGCTGCCGCGTATAAGCTCCTTCATCGTACACTCGGCAATCCACTGCGCATCCTTCACGTCACTCTTGCGATCAGGGAGCTGGGATTAGCAAGATTCAGCTTGAAGTGTGGAGACAGCACACGCCATATTGGAATCCAGTAGACGCTGGTGCTCTCCATTGACACCTCAACAACATGGTGATGAAGCATCAAGTCACTTAAGAACTGTAATGTTAAATTTATTAATTATGGTTAATAAAACAAACAACAAACTGTTTATGTTCTTAAATTTGTAATATTTTATAGAAATCCTTAAATATTATGCGTATGAAGAAATTTATATTTTATTTTTGTTTGTGTTGGGGCGTTATTACAATCGTTGGTTGCAATAAGGATGATGATTTTGACAGTTCTGATAACTATACAGACGTAACGGCTATAGATGAAAGTCAAAATCAATCTTACGTTTTACTTCAAGAAGTGCCTTCCGACTGTCAGGAAGAAGCTAACGAGATAAACGCCAGTTTGCTTGCAAAAATTAAGGTTGCCACGAGATCTGTGGATGGTGAGGACAGCTATCCAGACTACTATGGTGGTTCTTTCATCGAAAAAGATGGATTTTTGACCATTTCAATAAAGGGGGATTCCGTTAGTGGTGTTAATAATTATAACTCGCTCTAAATTGGACTTTGATTGAATATCAAGAACTTGGGCGTTTGCCTATATTATATAGGTAACAATATGGAAACGAGCGGACTACTGCTAGTTTCTGTATTTTGCAATATGCAAAGAACGCCTGAATTCGGAGGCAAAGATACGACAATTTTCTAAATTTCCGATGTTTTTCTATGAGATTTTTATGGAAATTAGAACTTTTTGTGTTAAATCCTCGGCTTGATATGCAGATTTCTTTGAAAACATTTGGAGATTCCAACAAAAAAGCATATTTTTGCATAAACATATTGTTCAACTCTTAAAATAGAAGTTTTATGAAGAAAAAAAGTATTTTTAAAGAAGTAAGTCTGCAAGATATAAATGGACTTACTACAGGTGAGGCAAACGAAGTAATGGGAGGGGAGAAAGGAATGCCTATAACCTTTCCTCCTGTAGTTTTGGTTCCACCAAATATCGCTTTTGAATAACAATAGACTATTGTTACAAAAATACCAATAATGGCTAGTTTTGTAAAGTTTGTTGTCTTGTGTAAAATATATCTGTAGCATTTTGAGCAAAACACGACAAAAATACCCTTGTGATTTCGATAAAGAAAAAGCAGTGATTAGCAGGAGTTATCTTTGTTTTATTTTGTTTGGAAGCTATGGATATATTTTATTTCCTAAGATTAATTTCTAAGTGATAATAAGTAGTTCAAAGGAAATCTCGATTATGAAACAAATTATATTTAATTGTTTACCCCCTTGTGATGTTCATATGCCATCACCTGCATATTCTGTTTTAAAGTGTTTTTTGAAACAGAATGCCATTCCTGTAAAAGTTATTTATTGGAATCTGAAGTTATATGATTATATCCAAAATTTCTTAGGTCTTAGAACATCCATAACTTCTTCTGACTCAAACATACTACTTCCTTTTTATTCTTTTTTGGCGTTAGAGAATAAAGATACAGAGTGTTTAAATGACATCATCCATCATATAATGTTCTTAAAACCACAATATGTGGTAAAAGGAGTTGAATATGTTAAAAAAGAATTGTATAAAGAAAAAGATAAGCTTGAAAAAATAATAGAAAATATACTACAAGAAACAGACTGGTCAAATGTACTGTATGTTGGCTTTTCAGCACAATTCTATCAATGGGTAGGCGCACTTATAATCGTTAACCATCTGAAAAAGATAGGAATAAATGTGCCTATTGTAGTAGGAGGGTTTGGAAGTCCTAAAGAAGCTGTTACTTTTTTAAAGAACTTCAAGTCTTTTGATTATGCACTTTGGGGAGAAGGAGAATATCCTAGTTTAATGTTAACCCAATATTTAATTGGGAGCGAAGGAAAAAATCTTTCGGAAATTCCGAATGTTGCTTACCGTAAAAATGCGATTGTTGCAGCTAACAAAAAAAAGATGAAATATGTTTCTTTGGATAATCTAACATTTGATATTGAAGACTATATGGCTCAAATCGGAAATTTATTAACAAAGAAACAGATAATCATACCAATAGAAAGTGGACGTGGCTGTCATTGGAACAGATGCCATTTCTGCTATCTAAATAACGGTTATAAATTCAGAAGAAAATCTCCCGAAAAAGTAAAGACAGAGATGCTTTTACAAATTTCAAAGTATGGGGTGTACAATTTTGAATTTTTAGATAATGACATTATTGGCAACGATTTTCAATATTTTGGAGATTTACTATCATTGTTAGTTTCCATTAGGGAGTCATATGCATTATTTTCTATAAAAATGGCAGAAATAATAACAAAAAACATGCCTTGGAAAATGATAAAGCAAATGAGAATTGCAAATTTTGAAAATGTACAAATAGGGTACGAGTCTCCTAGCGAACAATTGCTAAGCCTTATTTCTAAAAAAAATACATTTGCAAGTAACCTTTTTTTCTTAAAATGGGCAATAGAGTTCGGTATTGGTGTTAGTGGTGCCAATGTAATACGCAATTTATTGGAGGAACGAAAAGAACATGTTTTTGAAGCAATAAATAATTTACAATTCATGCGCTTTCTAATTTCAGGTAAGAAATTTAGGCACAATTATTCAAACTTGGGAATTACAGCGACTTCAAGATATTACAAAAGTAATCCTGCAATATGGCAAGAAAGAAAATGGTTTTCTTCTTCATATAGACTATTTCCAAAATCATTGTTAAATAAAAATGATGAAGTGTATTTGTTTTACGATTTTATAGAAAAAACCCATAACGAATTGTGGGATGTATTTTCAAAAATAGAAAATTTCTATCAAAATAACGATTTTGAGTATTCTTTGCTAAAGATGTCTCCTAGCATTATTCTATATAGAGAAATGATGAATGGTAGCATTATAAATGAATTGGAATTTGAAAAGGAAGATGTTCACTGGAAAATTTTAGAATTTTGTAATAAAGAGATCCTGTCTTTAGAATGTTTATTGGACAAAATAGGTTGTCCTTTAGAATTACTAAAAAATGCAATAGATGAACTTGTTAATGAACGATTAATTTATTGTTCTCAAAACAAGGAGGAAATTATGTCAATAATCAACACAGAAGCGTTAAAATAATAAAAAATATGAATCCCATAAAAAAATACGAGGAAGAATTAAGAATATATAATGACGAATTAATAAGTTATCAAAAACAAAACAAAAAAATATACATTGCCCTAATCTTATGTTTTTTTGCGTTTTGTTTTTGGCTATGTCTTTGGTTTCTATCGAGTATTTTTAAAACTTTTTTACTTTCTGGGGGCATATTCGTATTTCTATTTTTTGTTAGTGTAAAGGTTCTGGACAAAATCTGCTTAACTAAGATCCAAAAATTGCAAAGAAAAATAGAAGTCTTACATCATGAGTCTCAGTACTTAAATGGTGATTTCCAAGGATTTTCTTTAGGAAAAGAATATATAAAAAGTAGCAATCCATTTACATCTGACTTGGATGTATTTGGCGAAAAATCATTATTTTGTAGAATAGATAGAAGTATAACAAATCTAGGGGGAGACATTTTGGCTAAGTGGTTAAGCAAACCTATGCTAAATTTTTCGATTCTAAAGAAAAGACGTTTTTTCATTGAAGAAATAGTCAGACAATTTTCTTTTTGTATAAATTTCCTCTCTTTAAGGAGCGATGCGAAGATTGATTTGCGTCTATATGGGAAAATCTTATCTGAATTAAAAAAACATGTAAGAAATCGTTTACATATGCTTATTTTTAGTATTGGACATTTATTGCAGATATTCTTATTTGTTGCTATTTTTCTTGCGATTTATGGTAAAATATCAGAAAATGTAATATGTCTAATAGGAACTATCATTTACATTTATGTGCATTTATTATCCAATAAACGTTTACAAAAAGTCTATGAAGATATAGTTCCTTTAACAAACAATAGGGTGGATTTGGTTCCTGTTCTACAGGCAATCAAAGATTTTAAACTTAGAAGCGAATATGGAAATAATGTATATAATACTTTATTTAGTAAAGAAAATAATAGCATAAATGCTTTTGCAGAATTAAATACGATATTAAATTTTTTTGCGATGAGAAGCAAAATTATTTTTCGTATGTTCTCAAATATATTTTTCTTAGGAGATTTGTATATTTACAACAAATATGTTAAATGGCTCGAACATAATGAAAATAACTTTTCTTTATGGTTGACCCAAATTGCATATTTTGATGCTTATGTTTCAATGGCTTTGTTTCGCTTCAATGAGCCAAAAACTAATTATGCGTCTTTGATTAATTCAAAAAAAATAATATTCAATGTGAAAAATATTCACCACCCTTTTTTGAGAAATTATTCTGTAGGAAATAACTTTTGTATGAAAGAAAAGGACATATATATAGTAACAGGTCCAAATATGGCTGGAAAAAGTACGTTTCTAAGAACAATTGGATTAAACTATGTGCTTGCTATGGCGGGATTACCTTCATTTGTAGATGAAATGACTTTATCTTCTTTCTTTTTGTTTTGTAGTATGAGAACAACTGATGATTTAAATAATGGTCAAAGTTATTTTAATGCAGAATTAAGACGCTTAAAATCTTGTTTAGATTTTTGTAAGAATAACAAAAATACTCTAATCATTTTAGATGAAATATTAAAAGGAACAAACCACTCGGACAAGTTAACAGGTTCTCAGATGGTGTTAAAATACCTATCAAAGCTGAATGTTAGTGTATTGTTTGCCACTCATGATGGGGAACTTACAGATTTAGAAACGTCAGATAATCATTTCTTTAACTATTGTTTTGATATATCAAGCAATAACAAATATAGCTATAAAATAACAAGGGGTATAGCACAGAGTAAAAATGCAACTGAATTGCTGAAAAAAATATTAAGCATATAAGATTTTTTTTGTAGCTCTTCTGTTTAAAATATAGCTGTGATTGCTCAAATATAAGAGTTATTTTAACTAATTCATTAGCATATAATAATGATATGTTTGTACAATTGATGTCAAAAGAGAACAGCTGTATTCGGATGTAGTTTATCCGAATACCTGCTGCCACAACGTTTTGTTGCTTACGATGATCCTGACATCGGCTTTCATATACTTTTGCAGTATAGGAATATTTTGTCCCTGTGTACTCACTGTGGCTATAGCCATAAAATAGTTACCATCTTCCCTATGTATGAGCCTGGCTTTATGGCTTATAATGTTGCAGTTATAAGATGTATTGTCGTTGCCCTCAAAAGAAACATGAGCCGTCCTTGGCTCATCGAAAAGATACAAATACTTGTATGGTACAAACACCTGCATTGTTCTTTGATTGATGACCTCACCATTAGCCTCTATGGATATAGGATAAGGTATCTTGTAGAAAGCAACTGCGAGGGCGAGGACTATTATCGTAATGACAACCGTTCCCAAGCTGACGAGGCGAGGAGGAACCTTGCCTATCACGTTCCTCACCTTCTCGCTTCTCAATTCGATATTATCTGATTCTTTTTCTTTTTGTTCCATATCAAACGCTTTTTAGTTTCCCAATTCCAACTGATTCTTCACAAGATTATAGTATGCCCCTCGCTTGGCGGTCAAAGACTCATGGTTGCCTATCTCAACCACCTTTCCTTGGTCGATGACCACGATTTGGTCGGCATTCTTCACAGTGCTTAGGCGATGAGCCACAATCACAACCGTCTTTCCTTTGTAGAATTTATCCAAGTTCTCTACAATGCTTCTCTCATTGTTGGCATCGAGCGAGTTGGTCGCCTCATCAAGGAAGATGTAGTCGGGATTCTTATACACCGCCCTCGCTATCAAGATGCGTTGTTTCTGTCCCTGGCTCAGTCCCACGCCATCACGTCCAATCTTGGTGTTGAACTTCAGAGGCAAAGCCATCACATAGTCCTTGATACAAGCTATCTCGGCAGCTTTCAACAACCGTTCCTTGTCTATGTCGCCATCGTCAACGGCAATGTTTCTTGCGATACTCTCCGAGAAGATAACACCATCCTGCATGACAACACCACATTGTCTGCGCCACCACTTTTTGTTGAGTTTGTTGATGTCAGTATTTCCAATGTTGATTTTTCCCTCCAAGACAGGATAATAACCAAGCATCAAACGGATGAGGGTGGTCTTTCCACTGCCAGATGCACCAACGATGGCTGTTACCTTACCTTGCGGAACGTGAATGCTCACATCGTCTATGGTTTTGCGCAAAGCATGTGGGTCGTACTTGAACATGATGTTCTTGATGTCAATGCCCTCATTCTTATCTTCAATAGAAGTTAGCAAGCCTTCCTTTCCATTCTCATCATCCATCTGGTGAATCTCGTTGATTCGCTCCAAGCTAATCTTCACATCTTGCAGAGAATAGAAGAAGTTCATCAGTTGCTCCACAGGCGAGTTGAGCTGTCCGATGATGTATTGCACGGCAAGCATCATACCGAGTGTCATTTGCCCATGAATCACGGCAGTTGCAGCGACTACTGTGATGATGATGTTCTTCACCTCGTTGATGAAAATACTTCCAGCTTCCTGTGTCTGTTGGAGTTTGAGCGACTTCATCTGCACGCCGAATAGCTCAGCTTGTGTGTCCTCCCATTCCCATCTTCTACGTTGCTCACAATCCTGCAACTTGATTTCCTGCATAGAGGTGATAAACTCATAAGTTTTGTTATTGTTGATGGCTTGCTGCTCGAACAACTCATAGTCAAGCACCTTCCTCCGCTTCAAGAACAAGGTCATCCATGCACCATAGAGGATGCTTCCCAACAAAAAGATGGCAAACACCAACTTGTTGTAGAAGAACAGTACCACCGAGAATACCACAAAGGTTAGCACGGCAAAGGTGATGTTGAGCGTCTGCTGTGTTAGGAAATTATTCACACGGCTATGATCGTTCATCCTCTGCATCAAGTCGCCCATGAGTTTCGTATCAAAGAAAGACATCGGTAGCTTTAAGAGCTTGATAAAAAAGTCACTAACCAATGAAATGTTAATACGCAGAGAAATGTGAAGCAAAAGCCATCTGCGGATAAAGTCGATTGCCGTTCTGCTGATTGTAAGCATCAACTGTCCCAACAATATAAGCCAGACAAAGCCGATGTTTTGGTTCTTGATGCCGACATCCACGATGGATTGGGTAAGGAATGGCAGAACTAGTTGCAAGAGACTTCCAACTAACAAACCCAAGATGATTTGTCCGAAATACTTGCGGTATTTCTTCACATATCCAAAGAGAAATCGGAAAGAACGCTTTTCCTTGATGTTCTCTTCACCCTCCATCTTATAGGTAAAGAATGCAGGGGTGGTTTCCAAGAACATAGCAATTCCCTTGTCCTCGCCATTGGAGTTCGTGCTTATCCAATGTTGTTTGAACTCGTCTAAGGTATAAGCAACCAATCCCTTCCCTGGGTCTGCTACATAGAACTTCTTGGATTTCTTAATCTTATATAAGACCACAAAGTGATTCTGATTCCAATGGAGAATACAGGGCAATGGAGCTTCGTTTAACATGGCGATAGAAATTCTCGCACATGCCGTATGTAATCCAAGAGTATTAGCTGCTTCATTGATTCCTAACATTGAAACACCTTCCGTTGTGGCAAAGCAAAGTTTCGACAGAGAATCTAATGTATATTCCCTGCCGAAATATTTACATACCATTTGCAAACTGGCTATGCCACATTGCATGGAATCATGTTGATGAAAACTTTCTATCGTTTTGGTCATTGATTAATACATTTTCATGATAGCACTATCAATATTCTTATTAACTTCTATTTCTCCACGTTCTGATTTCTTGCCATAGTTAAAGTTGTAAGTCAGAGTTAAATTAATATTACGCCCATCAGCATCGCTAAAATTCCACGAATTTCTATTATAGCATCCATACTCCATTGTTATATGTTGCTTGTCGTAACGTGAAAATGGGTTACGTGCTAAAGCCTCAATTGTCAATGACTTATGAGCCCAATTCGCTTTCCATTCATAGGTGGGACGACGGTTTATGAGCCAGGGTTGGCGAATATCAAGCGATTTATAAGGGGTAAGATAATCAAAACTAAACATCCATTCCCCTGCAAGATAAACCAAGCCACTTTTTATGCGTAAACTGTTGTGCGACATATTATAGGCTGAGCCCCTTAATGTATTACATTCTTCAATTGTCGTGGCATTCAAACGTAAATGTTCATTCAATAAATTATAGGTGCAACTTACACTAAACATATTGCCGTAGAAAGTTCCCCCATTTATACGAGTATCAAAAATCGTATTCGTGTTAGCTGTATACTGATGTACTATGTTATCAAAATAAATGTTGCTATCATAGGATAAAGATAAATGCAATTTACCTATCTGTCCATTATATGAAAGAGTGTTTCCTAACACTTTCATTGGGACAATATCTGGATTACCACAAGTTGCCTCAAAAAAAGATGTCGGAACAACCATAGAATTCTTTTCTGACGGCTCAAATAGGGTATGCGTAAAAAGACCATTTAACGAAAAAGAATGCTTGCTATTAATGGCATAATTTCCTCCATAAAATGCGACTGGTATACAGTAATTGTCATGTACGGAGTTTAAAGATACGGCAGTATTAGACAAACCTGCAGAGACATAATAATAGTATTTCTCACTGTATTTGCTAAGTTGAAGTAATCCAACAGTAACATTGGAAGTCAGTTGCTGTTTACCCATTGCAGTTCCAGCATAATCATCAGTATAATGTTTATAATCATTACTCAACACCCCTGTTAGGGTAAGACTATTTTTCAAAGTTTTAGAATAACGTATATTTCCATTCAGCACAAAGTTGTCTTCTATTACTTTAGAACTTAGGGATGATTGTTCTGTTTCTGCATACAGACTGTAGTATTTATTGTGCCCCATAGAAGCAGATGCTGTAATGTCAAAAGCCTGCTCTTTCGGCAACCATAATGTATAATTTGCATATGCAGATGGTGCTATAGATTGGCTATTATTGGCTATAGTCCGTCTCGTTGTGCCATATGGTTCTGTGTAGGAAATACTCTGTATGGTGTTGGTATTTGGCGTAGCTTGGCGAGTAAAGCCCACATAAGTATTTAATCTATGGCTGTTACCCATTGAGGTTAAACGCAATCGTATGGCTTGCCCGTTGTTTTTTTTCAACGAGCTTTCATCATTATAATTACGTTCCAGAACGGATTTGTCCGAAAAGGTAAACATATCATTTCCTCCTGTATAGCTATGGTCTCTATGCCAGTCACCTATGGCTGTTAGCGAAAGTGAGTATCGTTTCTTATTGAAATCTGCAAAAGCTAGATATTCTCCCGATTTGTAAGCAAATCCTTCGTTTGCAGACAAATACACATTGCCTCCATAATTCATTTTTATCGTAACAAAATTAACCAATCCTGCTTTACCCGCATATTTGCCGCTTGGAGTTCTTATATATTCTATTGTACGAATGTTCTTTGCGCTAAGAGATGCTACATCTTCAGGTAATGCCTCCATACCATTAATGCACAAAACGACCTCTCCTCCACTATGAGTAGTAATACTACGAGTACGTGCCGATACTTCCAAGTCAGGAGTCTGCATAAGATACAGTAAATTAAAACCGTTAGCAGAATGTTTTTTCTCGAGTTGAGTTGGTATCAACAATGTCTTGTTGCTCATTTCTATCTGACCTTCTGCGGTCACAACAACCTCTGGCAATTTTTCATTTTTAAGACTATCTGTTTGTGCTTTAACATCAGTTAAAGAAGCAAGCAATGAGCAAAAAATAATTAAGTATTTATACATTTAAAATATTATGGAGTAATTTATATATATATATATATATTTAAAGATGATAAAATCATGGATGGGCGTGTCAATATATGCTTGACACTCCCATCCACACAGAATACTAAACGTAGCCTCGTTACTCTAGTTCTTATTTCTTTATTGTTGGTAAACTAGGTCGTGGCTTTGGTTTTACTATTGGACATACGCAATTGCAAGTTGAAGTAGAAACACAGCTTTGGCTGCTTCTTGATGAGCCGCAAGAACCTTGAGCGGCAACAGTGTGTGCTTGTCCTCCAAGCACAAGCATTAGTGACTCCTTGTTCAAAACAGAAAATTCGTCTGTCAGAACTGATTTCAACTGATTAAACTTTTTCATTGATTAAATATATTTAAATTAGCCTACTCTATAAGCTTTTCGGCAACTGCTTTATTCCTTAGTGCAATAATGTGGAGCGAGAGATTTCAAGACATAAAATACTAGGAACCTTATTCCAATCATAAAATTTTAGAAGTTGGTATCCTATCCCTGCAAATCCCATAAACAAACCTACTTGACTATTTCGGTTGTCATCTCCACAAATAACATCTTGCCCCTTACTTATCTCTGTTGCTATTGAATTAACCCATTTCAAGGCTTTTGTATCATTTCGCATGGACAACAAGTGTAGTATTTCTAAATTTCCCATAGAACCATGGCAAACAGAAAGATTGTAGCCAATTCTTTTTTCAACCTGCTTGATTGCAACATTTAGTTCTTTCATCATTATCTTGTCGGAAAAACCTTCTGACGCTAAGATTAGTCTTGATAATGCTATTCCTGTTGCACCGTGACACCAACTTCCGCTATCTTCTTCATATGAAGTGTTGCGTCCATCAATCCATCCTTGGATTTTATCTGAGTAAAAAGAGCGGTCATGAAGTAGGGAATGTTTAAATGCTTCCAAATATCGAATTTCACCAAATTGCTTATATAGCAAAAACATTGCAGTTGCCATAGAAGAACTACCATGAGCAAAACCTCCTAAATTCAATTCTTTCTCACCAACAATCTTATTGCCATCAGTGTATGTCCAATACATTTTTCCGTTTATATTTTTGGCAAGTTGCAACAACCTTTCACCACTCGCTTTCAAAATAATCAATTTATCGGTTTCCTTCATTAATTTGCATTGAGTCGTAAAAAGGATTACGCCAGCTAATCCTGACATATAATCAAATTGAGTTGTAATTGGTATCAATTCCTTCACCTCTTTGACTATTGACTGATATATAGAAGTATTGTATAATTTAGGAAACGTTTCCATAATATATAATAATCCCATAATACCGGACAATGGGGATATGGCAATTTCGTTCTTCTTTACACCAATATGAGCAACATCTCTATTTTCACACAATTGCCTAAAAATTCCAAGAGCAATTTTTTCATGTTGCTGCTCATGACTATATGTGAACAACGTTAGATAAAACAGACATACTCCCAAAAGTCCATCATATAAAGAGTCATTCATCAAACATACTTGAAATTTTCCATCATAGACATTTCTTGTTCTACATACAAATCCTATTTCATTATCGATTTGTATCATTCGTTTACGAATCTCTTTCTCTATTCGTTCAATTGCTTGCCATAGAACATTTCTATCTATAGAATCTTTCCCAACAGGTAAAATGCGCTTTTTATTTGTATCGGAGACTCCTATAACATCTAAAAAGAAATTTACAGACTCATCTATCATGCACAATTGTTCTTCCTGCACTTTTGAGGAAAGTGCAGATAACTTTTCAGCTATGATAGTAGCTCCTTTGGACTCAACAGGAATCCAATCATCTACAACGATGTCATTCGGCAAAGTATATAGAGAATTCTTGTTTAAATACATGAAATAGTAGGGTATATCTCCCTTTTCTATCTGACTTGCAACAGAGTGTATAAGAGGAATACTTAACAAACCATAAGATTCTTTTCTTATAATAGGCTCTATAAGTTCCTCTATATTCTTGCCTCCGTGCAGATATGGGGGAGTTACCATCTCGGTTAAAATGTAAGAATATATAACCGTTGGATGCAATAAAACCCTTGAACGCATAAAGTTGAAATCATAAGAGTAGATATAGCTTAATAAGTCAAGTTTATGAGCTCTCATGAAGTTACATGCATCAGTAAACCCTTTTTCTAAATCTTGAAGAGTTTCTGCCGTGATAGGATAAGATTTTCCTTCTTTTTTAGGCAAATGAAAATTAGAATCATCAAATTCAAATAACACTGATGAGATTTGCGACCTATCATTTGCTCCATTAAACATCCAATCTGGCAAGATACCTGTTTCAAGGACAGAAGACTGTAAGTACGCACTGATTTTAGTGCTATCCAAATGTTTAAACTTCTTTGATACAACTGATTCGCAGTCAATTATATATGGGCAATTTCCAATTACTATCAAGTTATCTGGAATTATATCTTGTGCACCTAACAGATATAATAAAGCCTGTATTTTTCCAAAATTATAATAGTACTCATTGATAGAATCACTATTCTTCATGTCACAAGGTTTCACTTGAAAATGCCAAGAATAGTTTTCTCTGTCTATGAATGCAGGTATTCCAAATTGTATAGACAATCCCATCTTATCAAGGGCTGATATTATGCTCATGATGAACTTTTCATTAGCAGCTCCTCTTGGCTTGTAATATAATTTAGTACCATTGAGAAACAATACTGACGAGACACAATTACCTGCATGCAAATCCCCTTCAAAAAGACTAATTTCATCAATCTTTGATTCTTTCATTGCAAAACTTTCTATATCTGCTTTTAAGGCAAAAAGAAGCCTGTCAATATGAAGCATGATATTGACTGTATAACTCTCAAGTATAGAAAGTAACTTTGGGTATTTTTCAAAGAAATATATTATCCACTCATCATTGGAAGATAATTTGTCACGAAAGAATTGACTTTGCTCTTCTTCGGTATAACCTTTCAAGAAGTTATTTTCTTTTGCTAAATTATATTCAAATGGATATACAAACTTCAAATAATTATTGTAAGCATAAGACACGACTTGATACGAAAGTTGCCCAACAATGTCATTCATTTGCACAAATGGATATTTATCTATGATTTTGGCTATTGCATCATAGATATAATTGTAATAAGGAAACATAAAGAATCCCTTTCGCTCTTGCATATCTTTGCAAGTTGATTTTTGTGAATACTTTAATATTTCAATTTTTAAATCCATAGCAAATTACTTTTAATGTACTACAATTTGTCTTCGTCCCAAAAGGTTACTTCCAAGACTTAGACATGAATTCTTGTGCAAATATACTATAAAAACTAATACGTTAACCAACTTATCATTACTATTTAATAAAGTTTAAACAAAATGTCTGTATTCTTGTCGAAAATGCATCATTATTATTATGTTTTCGCCGTACATTAGCGTGACATGTTATGCTTTTTGCGATTATGATAACAAAATTACGCTTGCGTTGGTCTCTATTTTGCAAAGTTATAATTTCGTCTTATAATCTTAGACTCATGCAGCAAATGATTTGCAATACTATCTTTGTACAATGCTAATTTATACATCTCATAACTATGACGAACAGAATCCTCATAAGCAGTAACACGATTTCTTACGTCGTTTATAACATTTTCATCTCGTTGCACATTGAAATGTTTTTCAATGTAGCGAATGTTCGGGTCATCAGCAGGAAGCACCATCTTCAATGCCCGATACTTCAAGTCTGCCTCCTCCCAATCTTGATGCTCTCGCCATTGGGTGAGATTGCCCCAAATGGAAATGACAAGAGATAGAGCCAAGCCACCTATGAAAAGAAGAACATTCTTTGAGGTTGGCTCGAAGCGATGGGTTACAACCTTCTTTTGAGGTGATTTGTTCATTACTTCAAGTTTTTCCTGCAATGCCTTCGAGGTGACAGTATGCTCTTGTTTCATCTGCTTGACAGCATCTACCAAGAGCTTGCTTCGCTGCTCATTTTTGCCAAGTTCAACCTTAATAAGGTCAGCAAAAACGACAATGGCATCTCTTAATTTGGATATTTTACCTCTGACTTCCTCTTCTTTGATAAACATCGCATTGATTGACTTATCCAAATTGGTTATGTCATTACTTGCAGGAACGGTTTCCGCTCCTGCGTTCTTTGGTGAAGCAGAAAGTTCATCGACTTTCTGCTCCAATCTCTCAACTGTGCCGTAGATGGCTTCCAATAGTTCTTCTTTCATGTTCGATTCTAATTTTAAGTTTGTAACTTGCATCAAAGGCTGAAGCCCTTTCTGCGTTTTCTCTTTTTCTTCTTGGCGGATTCTTCCTCTGGGAATGGCTCATAAGTTTGGGCATTAGACGGAGCGAACAAGCCGATGGAAGAAATACCACTCCAAGGGTCTTGGGTATGTTCTGCCGTTGGTTGAGTCTGTTCTACTTGGTGACAACTTGGTTGTCCTCCCTGCATAGATTCGGCTCTTGGCGATACACGATTATACTCTGTGCCAAGTCTTGCATCCAACTTGACAAAGCTGTATTCTCGGCTAATCTGCGTACCCTTGAAGCTATATCCATCCTTGCAGAAACGGATGCCTTGAACCTTGGTTCGCTTCTTATCCTTATAGACAAACTCCAAGAGAACACCTCGCTTTGCAAGTTCATTCTTGAACTTTTGCCAATTTTCTACGACTTTCAAGGCATCCTTGACAGCATTGTGAATCTCATATTTGGCTCGCTCAGCATTGCGTAACTTGCGAGTGTTAGTCTTGCTCTTGTCAGTTCCGTAAGTCAATCCATACTTGGATTTTAGAGCCTTGGTCACTTGCTCATTACGCCTGTAATCGTGGGCGTCTGATATGAGCTTGCCCTCATTGTTGATGTGGTTATACACGATATGACAATGTGGATTGTCTGTATTGTGATGCCTTACGATGATGAATTGGGTATCGGTGATGCCCATCATCTGCATGTATTCAAGGGCTATCTTAGCCATGAACTCATCCGTCAAACGTGGCTTGTCCTCTGGTTTGAAGCTCAATGCAATGTGTCCCACAGGCTTCTTAATCCTTGGATTTAGCTGCCTCTGTAGCTCGAAACTTTGCGTCATCTCGGCATTCGTACCGAGCAACACGCCATCCGAGGCGATGATTTTCGCCTCGTCCTTGCCTGTAACATAGCGGATGCAACCACCAAATGAGCTGCCCTTCTTTAGCTTGCCTATCATGTGGTATCCTCCTTTCTGCCCATACTGCTTGGCTTCGGTTTATAACTTGCTTGGCGATACTCGCCAAGGATTGCTTTCAATCTTCTCAACAAGTCCACCACATATACATGGGTCTCATGGAAACCTCTCTGATGCGACAGCTTGGTAAGTTGGTTGAGGTTGTTCGCCATGCCAATGAGGTTCTTGGCGATGGCTACCGTCTCTGCGTTGTGTCCGCTGATCACCTCACCGTTCAAGGCGGACTCACGGATGTACTCCGCCAACTTGCGATTGGCTTTTCTCG
>ERZ1023873.87-NODE-87-length-28595-cov-73.750245_pt1 | contig 28595 bp, 23 predicted proteins | sample MGYA00380391_ERZ1023873 | MGnify/ENA primary metagenome ERZ1023873 (study PRJEB33179, sample SAMN07449006) | human gut metagenome | biome: Human-gut; feature: Human associated habitat; material: Faeces | host: Homo sapiens | place: India: Bhopal | collected...
AAAAGTTATGTTTTTTGGAGATGTAAAGAAAAAACGGGTAGAGACGGGGAGTGTAAAGTATAGTTTTGACTTTACCCTCCTCCTATGTTAGACTTGTAACCTTGTGAATTGCAGTTTATCGGACGGCGGATGCCGTCCGAATTTGGAGTTTTGAATTAGGAATTATTCTCGGCTTCGCCTGCGATTTTGAATTATTCAGTTGTGAGTTAGAGGATTTCGTCCTATTAATTCAAAACTGAACAATTCACAATGCGCCTTGGCGCACAATTCAAAATTCCTAATTCAAAATTCCTAATTCGGACAGCGGAGCTGTCAGCTATCGCTCTGCGTCTTCGGCCAATTCACGAGGAAGAGTTTTTCGGTGGCTCGGGTGAAAGCGGTGTAGAGCCAGTGGATGTAGTCGGGGGTTAGCATTTCGTCGGTCATGTAGCCTTGGTCCACATAGACGTGCGCCCATTGACCGCCCTGCGCCTTGTGGCACGTCACGGCATACGCATATTTTATCTGCAAGGCGTTATAGTATGGATCGGCTTTCAGCTTCTTGAAGCGGTCGGGCTTTCTGGGGATGTCGGCATAGTCGAGCATCACCTGCTCAAAGAGATGCTGACTCTGCTCCTGCGTCAAGGCAGGCGCTTCGGTCTGGAGCGAATCGGTGAGCGCCGTCACCTGAATCTCGTAATTGTCATAGTCGGGGAACTGCAGCCAAAGGTCGACGAAATGGAAGCCATAGAGGTCGCGGCGATTCCTGACGCGCTGTATGACGGCACGGTCACCATTGGCGATGAAGCTCGGCGCATGGCTGTCCTTCTGGTCGGCATACGCCTTGTCCTGCTCCGTCCAGTAATAATTGTTGCGCACCACCATCAGCCAGTCGCCCGACGTCAGCTCCTCCTCACGCCACAGCACCTGATTGCGGATGCCCTGATTGTAGATGTTGGCACGCTTGTTTGACCGTGCCACCACCATCGTCTCGTCCATGCCCACCTCCGAATAGCTCGTGGCAAGCGTCTCTATCAGCTCGTCGCCAGGCACGCAGATGATGTCGGCAAACCCGCTGAAACGAATCTTCGGCAGCTGCGTCACCTCGTCATGCGTAATCATCTGGCGGATGACGGTGGCGTTATAGAGAATGCCTGACTGCTCGCTCTGACGGAGCACCTCACGAAGGTCAGTATCATAGACGGTCAGTCCGTAGCCCGCAATGAAGTCTGAGCACAGCGCCGGCGACTCCTCCTCCCCTACCGGAGGCAACTGTGCCTTGTCGCCGATGAGCATCAGACGGCAGTTGCGACCGGAATAGACAAACTGGATGAGGTCGTCAAGCAGCCTACCGGTTCCGAACACGCCGCCTGGCAGTCCTTCGTTGGCTATCATCGAAGCCTCATCCACCATGAAGAGCGTATCGCTGAGCATATTGGGAGCAAGCGAGAAAGCGCCCTCCAATGCTTTCTGACGGTAAATGCGGCGATGGACGGTGGAAGCCGGCGTGCCCGAATTGACGGCGAACACCTTGGCGGCACGTCCCGTCGGCGCAAGCAGAACCACACGCTGACGCAGACGCAGCATGGTGCGCACGATGGCGCCGGAGAGCGACGTCTTGCCCGTACCTGCCGAACCGCGCATTATCATCACGGCACGGTCGTCGCGGTCGGTGAGGAATGAGGCGAACGTCTGGAGAGCCTTCTCCTGGTCGGCGGTGGGCTGGAAGCCGAAGCTCTGGCGTATCTGAAATACCAGTTCTTGCTGTATCATATTATGGGACGGATAAAAGGAGGGCGATGTATATGGGTGAAGGGTTAGGGTTGGCAGAGGAGCGTGCAGACACGATCCTGAAAGCGGCGTGCGTTGGAGGCGTGCATTACGCCCTGATTGATGATGGAGAATGCCAGACGGTGTCCGTTGGCTGCCGTGCAATATCCTGCAAGCGAAGAAATTCCCGTCACCGTTCCTGTCTTGGCGAAGACATTGCCCCTCGTGAACGTGCCCTTCATGCGTGAGCGCAATGTGCCGTCAACGCCGGCTTCGGGCAGGGCAGGATGTAGATGCAGGTAGATGTTGTTATTGCGGAAGGCATAGCGCAGCAACGCCACCTCCACTTCCGCAGACAGATAGTTGTAAAGCGAAAGTCCGCTACCGTCGGCAATGCGATAACGGCGCGGATTGAGCCCCACCTTTGTGATAAGACGTTCGATGACGGAAGCAGCGTGCGAAGCCTTCGCAGGACGGTTGCCCGTGGCGGCTGCAAGCTGATAGAACATCGACTCTGCGTAGAGATTGTCGCTCTCCTTGAGCATCTTCATCAATACCTGGTCGATGGTATGGAATCGGCTGACAATGCAGAAGGCGTCGTCGGGTCGCTGGCGCTCGGAGATATTGGCTTCCACCACGATGCCGGCTTCGGATAGCTCGCGTATGAAGCGCTCCACGAACAGGTCTTTCCTGCCTACGAGCAGGGGCGAGAGCACAGGATTGTCGTCGTCCCAGCACCATCCCTCACCTGCCAAGTCGGAGTCTTTCATCGACTTGTCTGCATAGATATAGCCTCGGATGGTGTCCACTCCCATCTTGCGCACGCCCTCCACGAAGGCTCGCATGTCGTCGTTATTGAATCGTGGATCGAAACCTCCGACGCAATAGATGTTGCCATGGAGCGTACGTTCGCTCACCTCACCGGTATAGCAAAGCTCGGTCTTGAACTGATAGCTGCCGCCCAGCTTGTCGATGGCAGCAATGGCTGTCAGCACCTTCATGGTGGAGGCAGGACGGAGGAGCTGGCGCTCGCCGTGGGCATAGAGCACGGAGTCGGCGTCAAGGTCGTAGACCATCATTCCCACTTGCGACGTGCTGAACATATCTGCCTGTAGCATGTGGTCGAGTTCTTCCTTCACGGCAAGATGCCACGGAAGGGTCTGCGAACGCACGGAAAGGGTGTCCATGGACATGGAATCCACGGAGAGCGAGTCGTCGTCTTCGAGATATACCTCCTGTGCACGGACGTAAGAGAATGTGGAAAGGAGCGCCATGACGAGCACGGCGCTTCTGAGCAGTTTAGTAATAAAAGTATCCTTATTTATAAATGTATGGTTCTTGCAATACATATCTGTTTCTTTATCTATCTTCTTTTATAGGCTGTTTTCGTCCTGACGTCGCTTCACCTCCTCTATGAATCCTTTCTGGTCAGAGGGTTGGGCGTAAGTGATGCGGCTGATGCCATACTCGATGACGAGATGGCTGGCTGTGAACAGGCTTGCGGGAAAACGTGTTACCTTCACTATCTGCACCACGGGGATGACAAGTTTTCTGCCCAGACGACCGTGCGATATGGTGAGCATGCCGTCGGAAGTGAAGACATAGGTGGTATTCACCAACCGGTCGACAACAGCGGCGCCGAGCAGAAGGCAACAAAGACCGACGAGCGGCAACATGCCCTGTCGGGAAAGAAAACACCACAAAGCCAAAGCTGCGAGAAGGAGCAGCACGACAAGCCCGTGATAATTGAATTGCTGATGGAAAGTTCTGTTCATAACTAATGTGCAAAGTTACGCATTTTCCACGGGTTATCGGGGAAGTGGCATCATAATTAGGAATGTTTAATGATTGGATTCTGGGGAAGGATTGACGTTTGATAGTGAAGCATGGACAAGCGTTACATTTATCTATAAATCCACACGATGCAACGACAATACATAACACAAGTATGCTGTGTTTATTACGGATTGTCAGAAAAAGGGAATAAAAAAGTAAAAAAGATGAACAAGTAGGAAAGGCTAATAATTTTTTTGCGTAAATTTGTAGGCTGAAAAAAGAAACTCAACATTAACAATAATCAAAAGCAAAAATAAAAGAAATGAAGAAAATCAGAGCAGCCGTAGTGGGATACGGCAACATCGGACAATACACATTGCAGGCGCTTGAGGCTGCCGGCGACTTTGAGGTGGCTGGCATCGTACGCCGCCACGGAGCTGAGAACAAGCCGGCTGAGCTGGCACAGTATGAGGTGGTGAAGGACATCCGCGAACTGAAGGACGTGGACGTTGCCATCCTTGCCACTCCTTCGCGCTCATGCGAGGAGTATGCCAAGCAGATTCTGCCCTTGGGCATCAACACCGTGGACAGCTTCGACATCCATTCGTCCATCGTCAGCTATCGCCGCACGCTCATGCCCATCTGCAAGGAGCACAACGCCGTGAGCATCATCTCAGCTGGTTGGGATCCGGGTTCTGACTCGATTGTTCGCACTCTGATGCAGAGTCTGGCTCCGAAGGGACTCAGCTACACCAATTTCGGACCTGGCATGTCAATGGGTCACAGCGTTTGCGTACGCTCGAAGGAGGGCGTGAAGAACGCTCTCTCCATGACCATTCCTAAGGGCGAGGGTCTGCATCGCCGCATGGTTTACGTGGAACTGGAGGAAGGCGCAAAGCTGGAGGACGTTACTGCCGCTATCAAGGCTGACCCCTACTTCTCTAACGACGAGACTCACGTATTCGAGGTGCCCTCTGTAGACGCCGTCCGCGACATGGGACACGGCGTTCATCTCACTCGCAAGGGTGTGAGCGGCAAGACTCAGAACCAGCGCATGGAGTTCATAATGAGCATCAACAATCCTGCTCTTACCGGTCAGGTGCTCGTCAACGTGGCTCGCGCTACGATGCGTCTGCAGCCGGGATGCTACACAATGGTGGAGGTTCCGGTCATCGACATGCTCGAAGGCGACCGCGAGGAGCTGATCAGCCACCTCGTGTAAGGAACGGAGCTGTGTAAAGCTATATAATGTTGGAGCTATATAATACGAAAAACGAGAGTGTGTCAATGAAGATTGTCACACTCTCGTTTTTTATTATCTTGTTTTGTTTTATCTTGTCCGACGATTTGTTTACAACTTGAATCTGTAAGCAGCTGTAAATTCAGCCACCCTACCCTTCACCTTGTCACCAAAGTCGAGCTTGCCCTGCAGATTGGTGAGGCCTAAGTTATAACGGGCGTCTATTATTACGTTGGAAAACTCGTAGCTCACGCCCACGGGAATGGCTACGGACACGCTGGAAAGCGCAGGCTTCAGGTCGCAATCGAAATACTCAGGCTTAGTGTAGACGGTCACACCCTTGTCGTTGGTGGTATAGCCGGTCTCTGTATACTTCATGCGTCCAGACAGCGGGAAACCTATCTCCACACCCGTCTTGATGGCAAGACCCGGACCGATGTATCCGTTCAGGATAATTGGCACGGTTAGGAGATGCAGCTGAGTTTTCCAGTCGCTATATCCAGAGCCAGTGATGCTGACGACTTGATGATTGCCGTCCAGCGTGGTGGTCTCTGTCTTCGTGTTGTCATACTTACATCCCTGCTGCGAATAACGCACGCCCACCATGACCGAGAGATTGGGCATAAACTGATAGTCGAAGTCGACACCAGCCACTACACCGGGCTTGAAATGCGGCGAATGCTCCACTGCGTCCGTTGTCTTTATCATCATACCGGAGAGCGACGACAGGCTTACGCCGAGGCGCGGGATGACGGAGAAGGTGCCTGCCGCAGGGTGCTGGGCGTACGACGCTACGGTAAATGCCAGCAACGACAAGGCGAGGAAGATTCTTTTAATGTGATTACGGTTTATTGTCATAACTGTATGATACTATTATTGCTGTGTCTTGTTATTATAATAACGGAGAAATGCCAGATTATTGTATCTGGCGCAAGATTTATTAGCAAGGCGTATATACAAAAAAAGTGTTCCGAGACTTCACAGCCTTGAAACACTCTGAAAATATATTCGATTTACAAGAAATTAGTCCTTGTTGTTGCGCTTACGCTCAAGATGGTCAAGAATAATCTTGCGCATACGGATGTTCTTAGGAGTAACCTCCACCAGCTCGTCGCCCTTGATATACTCAAGACATTCCTCAAGACTCATCACGGTCTTCGGGATAACGCGGGCCTTCTCGTCCGAACCGCTGGCACGCACATTGGTGAGCTGCTTAGCCTTGGTTACGTTGATGACGAGGTCGTTGTCGTGAACGTGCTCGCCTACTACCTGACCACCGTAGACTTCCTCACCCGGATCGATGAAGAACTTGCCGCGATCCTGCAGCTTGTCAATGGAATAAGCGTATGCTGTGCCGGTCTCCATGGCTATCATCGAACCGTTCATACGACGTACTATCTCGCCCTTGTACGGCTGATACTCCTTGAAACGGTGTGCCATGATGGCCTCGCCCTGGCTGGCTGTGAGCACATTGGTACGCAGACCGATGATACCACGTGAGGGAATGTCGAACTCGATGTCAACGCGCTCGCCGAGAGTCTGCATGGATGTCATCTCTCCCTTACGGCGTGTAACCATATCAATCATCTTGCTGGCAAACTCCTCGGGAACGTTGATGGTGAGTTCCTCGATAGGCTCACACTTCTGTCCGTCTATCTCCTTGTAGATAACCTGCGGCTGTCCCACCTGAAGCTCATAGCCCTCACGGCGCATTGTCTCGATGAGGACAGAGAGATGAAGTACGCCACGTCCGCTGACAATCCACTTATCTGTGGTGTCCTCGAAAGGACGAACGCGGAGAGCGAGGTTCTTCTCAAGCTCTTTCTGAAGACGGTCGTTGATGTGACGTGATGTCACGAACTTGCCTTCCTTGCCGAAGAAGGGCGAATCGTTGATGGTGAAGAGCATGCTCATTGTAGGCTCGTCAATGGCAATAGGAGGCAGCGGCTCGGGATTCTCGAAGTCGCAGATGGTGTCGCCAATCTCGAAGCGCTCCAGACCTACGATGGCACAGATGTCGCCAGAGTGAACCTCGTCCACTTTCTTCTGACCCATACCCTCGAATACGTGCACTTCCTTGATGCGTGTCTTCTCCATAGAGCCGTCACGATGAGCGATGGTGATGTTCATTCCCTCCTTGAGCGTGCCACGATGAACACGACCTACGGCGATGCGACCGGTGTAGCTCGAATAGTCGAGCGACGTAATAAGCATCTGCGGTGTGCCCTCAAGCACCTTAGGTGCGGGGATAATCTCCACAATCTTGTCGAGCAAATAGTCGATATTGTCTGTCGGAGCATTGAAGTCCTCAGCCATCCAACCGTTCTTTGCCGAACCGTAAACAACAGGGAAGTCGAGCTGATCCTCTGTAGCGTTGAGAGAGAACATAAGATCGAACACCATCTCATAGACCTCCTCAGGGCGACAGTTGGGCTTGTCCACCTTGTTGACAACGACGATGGGCTTCAGACCAATCTGTAATGCCTTCTGAAGCACGAAGCGTGTCTGTGGCATCGGACCCTCAAAGGCATCGACGAGCAGGATGCATCCGTCTGCCATATTGAGCACTCGCTCCACCTCTCCTCCGAAATCGGAGTGACCCGGGGTGTCAATAATATTGATTTTCGTACCTTTCCAGTTGATAGAAACGTTCTTGGAAAGGATGGTTATTCCTCGTTCACGCTCCAGGTCGTTGGAGTCCAACACCTGGCCACTGTTATCCTGGCCGTCGCGGAACAGCTTGCCCGCCAACATCATCTTGTCCACAAGTGTGGTCTTGCCATGGTCGACATGGGCAATAATCGCAATGTTTCTAATGTCTTGCATTTATTTTATACCTTAAAAAACTTTTGCAAAGTTACGAATATTTTTCCATACAAAACGCAAAGGTCCCGAAATTTCCACTTGGAAATGTCGGGACCTTGTGTTGTCTTAAGCTTTAGTGCCTTGTGCGTATTACTTACGGAGGCCGAGGGCCTTGATGATAGCACGGTAGCGATTGATGTCGCGGTCGTACAGATAGTTAAGCAATGCGCGGCGCTTTCCTACCAGCTGTGTCAGTGAACGTGCGGTAGTATAATCTTTACGGTTCTTCTTAAGATGTTCCGTCAAATGGGAAATACGGTATGAGAACAATGCTATCTGGCTCTCAGCTGAACCAGTATCAGTGTTAGACTTTCCGTACTGTCCAAAGATCTCTTGTTTTTTTGCCTGATCTAAATACATAGAACTTTTTGAAATTAAAATTATTATTTGTGCAAATGCGGATGCAAAGGTACAACTTTTTGTCCAATTACATCCGCATTCACCTAAATATAATTTATCGAGTTAACGATTTTTTGCATTATTTCACAACGACCTTGCGTCCGTTCTGGATGAAGATGCCACCCTTAACGTCCTTGAGGTTGTTGCCTACACGCTGACCGGCGATGTTATATACCGGTGCGTTAGCATTGTTAGGAGCAACAACGATGTCGTCAATGCCAGTCCAATCGCCTACGCCTACCGTGTTAGAATTGAGTGATTCGCCGTTAGCATAAACGGTGATAACCACGTAAGTGTGTGTGCCGCTTGCCTCAGTGTCAGTCCATGTAGTGGTGTTAGCATCAAGCTTCTTAGCGAGTTCGCCGTCACGATAAACGTTGTAACCCATTACCTTGAGACCACCTGTCTTGTAAGTAACGTCGTCCACGCAGAAGTAGTTAGGCTCGACATTGTAAGCTGTCAGACCACCTGTTGTGGTGTAAACGATGGCAAAGTAGAGAGCTCCCTCAGGAAGGGCGATTTCGTGCTTTGTCCAGTTGCATGTAGCCTCGAGCGACTCCTTGTTGATCTTAATGAAAGAAGAAGCGTTGGTGTCGTCCTCTGAATAGTAAACGTCGAAGGTCTCAGGACCACCGTTCGGCACTAAAGTGCTATTTGAAGGTCTATTTGTATATTCATCGTTAGGAGCCTTAACCCAGAACGATACTGTCTGCTCCTCGCCTGAGAGTTCCGGAGAGATGAGCCAGTCGCTTGTAGGTGTACCTGTGTCGATGGTAGCAGCGCTTGCGAGCATAAACTGCTTGCCAGAACGCGGATTGAATACAGACGCAAACTGATCAAGGATGTCGCTTGACAGACCAGAAACCTGCCAGGGATTGAATACGATGAACGAAGCAGCGTCCTTCATGTGAGGATATGTAATGCCGCCGAAGCCGTATGTACCAGCCTTGTCGCCGTCGTAGAGAGTCCAGTCGCCTACATTAGAGATAAGCCACGGTGAGTAGTTCTCGAAGCTGTCATATACTGTTGTTCCCTCAACATTGTTCATGCCTGTCCATGTAAGAACAGCGTTTGAACCATTCTGCTTGAGTGCGAGGTCTGTAATGCCGGGGAGAACTGCTGATGTTACGTAAACAATCTTCTCCTCTGTGAGGTTATTGTCAGGAACAACGTCAGCGTCCCAGTCTGCCTGACCCTGTACAGAAATTTCTTCAGTGTAGAGGTTCGGAGTGAAAGCGAACTCGTAAGATGCCATTGCATTGGGCTCGAGATCCTCACCTTCCTGTGTCTCAAGCTTCTTGCCGTCAACATAGAGACTTACTGTATAACCTGAAGCCTTAGCAGTACCGAGGTTTGTTACGTTGATGGTAACGCCACACTTCTTGCCCTTCTGAACATGAGCAGGAGCTACAATTTTTGCCTCGATGTTGCTCGATACAGCGTCGTAAATCTTGATGTTGTCAATCTGGATGGATGTGTTCTCTGCCTCAGCATAGATAAACGGACGGATGTAACCGTTCTCTGTACCTGTGGTTGAGAACTGAGAAAGGTCGAACGCTACTGAGCGCCAGCCTTCTTCGCCGTCAAGTGTATTGTAGTCAACAACGCCAGCTGTCTCCATAGTCTGACCGTTGCGGAGAATCTTCATTGTAATCTTGCCGTCTGTTCCCGGAACTGCATAATACCAGAACACAAGCTGCGGGTTACCGGCATTAGAGATATCCACCTTCGGACCCTGGATGCAAGCACGTGTCTGTCCCTTCTGCGGAGAGAAGATAAGGCTACCGTTGTCGTTGTCCTGTGATTCCCCACCCAAACCGAAGCGACCAGTCTGCGTGGCGTCAATCATCCACGGACCAGCTCCAAGAGTCTTGCCGGGGAACGATTCCACCCAAGGCATAGCGTGAGACTTTCCGACAAAGAAGGCATAACGTCCTGGAACACTTTGACGAAGACTGTCTACAGGATTAGCGGTCTCAGCATATACAACATATTGCCTTGCGCCCTGTCCACCCTCGTAATTAACGTCATTAATTACATATTCAGGCTTGGTAAGATACTGATAGTTCTCACCAGGTGCCTGCAGGTTTCCATACGTCAGAAGATAAACATGATAATAGCGCTCAGAGATGTCTACATAACCGCCGTGTGCACCGCTGTTCTCAGTAATCTCGTCCCATGTAATCTTGGCTGTACCGTCGAGATTGTCATAAACGCGTACGTTCTGTGGAGCAATCGGAGTGTCCACACCTACATACGCTGATGCAGAAGCCTCGTCAGAGCGGATGTCGTTGGCTGTGGTGTATACGCTATATGTGTGTTCACCACTTTCAACAGTCTCGTCATTCCACTCTATCTTCTGACCCGGTGTGACATTAGTGAACACCTTGATGGCGTCAGGAGTGTAGTCACGATAAATCTGCACCTTCTCTATAGAAGACAGAGGTGCGCCCTTATAGTCCTTAGCGGGAACGGTGAATGACACCTTAGAAGAGATGGCACCCTTTGCGCCTACCTCTACCTTAAGGTCGCTGACAGTGGCCGGACGTACTGATGTGGCAGCCTCTGAAGTGACCTTCACGCCGTTCAGAATGATAGCGCCACGCTGCTTGCTTGTAGCATGAAAGCCGAAGCGATAATTGCCGGATGCTGGCGCTGTGAAGACATTTGAGAGCTGTGTGGCATTAAGCGTTCCGCCCCAAGAGAGGGATGCCGTAATGGCTGTCTTGTCCACAATGGTGGTATATTCTGTAGGATCGTCGCCAAGACCGTATGCGATGGAAAGCTCGCCCTGTCCGCCATTGGGTGAGCGGAAAGCACTTGTCTCAATACGATAAGCCTGTCCAGCCACGAGCTTTATGGGAGGAGAAACAATCCAGTCGTCGGCGTCCTGCTTCTGAGCAGAGCCGTCGTAGCACATAACGTTGCCGACAGCGAGGTCAGCACCCCATGTAATCTTGTCATTGTTCTTGTCCTCAACGGTCCAAACATTGTTCTTGAGGTCAGACTTCCAAGTCATCCACAGTTCTGAGAACGGTACATCATAAGCTGATGCCGTGGACGGAGTCTGAGCATTCATCGTAGACGGAAGGAGCATAGCTGCTGCCACCATCGCACGGGAAAGTGTAGGGAAAAGTTTAAACATAATTAATAGATTTATCTAAGTGTTTTCAAAAATCGATTATTCACGATATATTATAACTTACTATATTCTTATGTTTGACGCATACAGGCGTCAAAGGTTTAAGTTAGTCTGATAAAAAACACCCCGCAAGGGAAAAGTAAGTATCGTTCTTACCGAAGAGCTTAGCTTCTCCCTTCCGGGGATTTCTTTACTCTTTACCTTAATTATAACTTAAGGAAAAGCTGTATTACTTAAGGAAAAATTTCTTGCCGTTCTTGATTACAAGGCCCTTGGCGTTGTCCGAAACGCGCTGTCCTGCAACATTGTATGCCTTGCCATCTGCCTTACCGTCTGCCTTGACTGAGCCGATGGCAGAATAAACGTCCTCACCCTGGAAGACGATGATGTCCTCTGTAGAAGCTGAACCACGAACACCCTTGAGAGAGAGCTTGCAAGAACGTGTGCTTACGCCTTCAGGAAGTGGGTCGCAAGAGAACTTCAATACTACGAGACCGTATTCAGAATATGTCTTAGCGTCAATGTTGATGCCCTTAACCCAGTCAGCTGCGCCAGAGATTTCATAGTTCTCGTTGCCGCTCTCGTCATACCAAGGAGAGTTAACCGAGAGTACACCACCGCCGAACTGATTCTGTTTGTCGGCTACAGCCTGGCAGCCATTGCCCGAGTCGTCCACCTTTACAATACCGAAGTTGCCGTCCTCGTCGATGTACGGGTTGCAGTAGTCATACATAGCGCTGAATGTAGCATGGAGAGCCACGTTGTTTTCGCCATAGAGATTTACGTAAGCAGAGGTTGTGCCCAATGAGAATGTGCCCTGAGCAGGTTCCATGCCCTGTACATAATAAGGAATTGCGCTACCTGTCAAACCTACGTCAACACCCTCCTGGTCGAAGCCGTAAACCACAACAGAGAAAGGCTCGTTGATAACAAAGCCCTTAGCCTTGCCGTCCACCTTCTGTGTGAACACGAGGTTGAAAGTATTGAAGTAGAGATCGCCTGCGTTTACGCCACCAAGATCCTTAACCGAATCAGGTGTACATGTCATCTCAGCGATGACCTTATCGCCAGGGATGCGCTGTCCGTTCTCGCCCTCGATGATATTGCGAACCACGAGCTTGAGTTCCTTGCCAGCAGGTATCGGACTGTAAGCTGTAGAGAGTGCGTTGAAGAAGATATCCTCCACGTACAGAGGAGCCATCGGCTTCGGGAAGTTCTGATAAACGCCGGTGCTTGTGTATGTAATGTTTTCTTCGGTGACGAGCTTACCTGTTCCATATACATAATTGCTCTCCAGACCACCGAGCTGTATCAGACTTACGTGCGAATCGGTGAAGGCAACGGGCTGGATACGACGTGCCACCTGATCCTCGCCAGCGAGCATCTTGGTGTAATATGCCTTAGAAGCGTACTGATTGTCGGTAAGCCAATAGGCGTTGTCCTCGCAAAGTGTGAACGAGTCTGTGCCGCAGATAATTGTCGGAGCAGCATCACGAGCGTTGAATCTTGACTTCAGATAGAAGTTGTCGTCAGCATCTGAGCGGTAGTAGCTGCCGGACTGACCTGTACGGTCATAAGAAGTGAGTGCGCCATAGAAGTCGAAGATATTCTGATGCCAGAGGTAAGGACCCTTTGCGGTTCCTGCCTTCTCAAACTTCACCCATTGGTTAGCAGGCACCACGAGGTAAGAAGCACCCCAAAGCTGACCGTTACGGTCATAGTCCTGGAAGAGCGAGCCTGAAGGCGAGAGGTAATAAACGGGTTTTGCTGCAGCGGGTGCCTTCTTGGCAGCCTTACCTACAGAAGCCACAAGACGCTTTGCTACGGGAGCATCATTAAAGTGCTTCACTCCCTCTGCAAAGGGCTGTGCGTTCATTGCAGACACAGCGAAAGTGCTTGCAATAGCCAAAAGTAAAGATTTTTTCATCTAACGTTAATGATTATTTATGATAATAGTTTATATATTTTTTGCAAATATAGACATAATGAACGGAATACCAAACATTTTCTTCCGTATTTTTATTTAGAAGAATAATATTATACACAAATTAACAAAGCCGTAAAGCTGAATTAGGAGTTACGAGTTAGGAACTCCTAACCCATAACTCCTAATTGGCTTTGCCGACTAATCGTTGAGAATCAGCAACGAATCGCCGTACGAACCGAACATGTATCCGTGCTTCACGGCAAGATTGTATGCCTCCATCACGAGATCGTAGCCACCGAAGGCGCAGGTCTCCATGAGGAGAGTTGAGTAAGGATGGTAGAAGTTTGACACCATCGAGTCTGCCAGTCCGAAATCGTAGGGCGGGAAGATAAACTTATTGGTCCATCCGTCATACTCCTTGAGCATTCCGTCAGTACCCACAGCTGTCTCCGTCGCCTTCACCACGCTTGTGCCTACGGCGCATACATGATGTCCTGCACGCTTCGTGTCGTTGACAATCTTACATGCCTCGGCACCGATGAACATCTGCTCCGAGTCCATCTTGTGTTTTGTAAGGTCTTCCACCTCAATGTCGTGGAAGTTGCCAAGACCGCAATGAAGGGTGATGTATGCGAAGTTGATGCCGCGAATCTCCATGCGCTTCATAAGCTCACGCGAGAAGTGGAGTCCTGTGGCAGGAGCCGTAACGGCGCCTTCGTTCTTGGCGAAGATGCACTGGAAGTCGTCGAAGTCTTCCTCCGTACCGTGCGGATTGTCGCGGCGGTCGATGATGTATCGTGGGAGCGGAGCCTCGCCGAGCGCATAAAGCTCGCGCTTGAACTCGTCATGCGGACAGTCGTAGAGGAATCGCAGCGTACGTCCGCGGCTGGTGGTATTGTCGATGACCTCAGCCACCATTGTTCCCGACTCGTCGAAGAAGAGCTTGTTACCGATACGTATCTTTCGTGCCGGCTCGACGAGAACGTCCCAAAGACGCATCTCTTCGTTCAGCTCGCGCAGGAGGAACACCTCAATCTTGGCGTCTGTCTTCTCCTTCGTGCCATAGAGACGTGCCGGGAACACCTTCGTGTCGTTAAAGATAAAGGTGTCGTGCTCGTCAAAATAGTCGAGGATGTTGCGGAAATCAAGGAATTCACCCTCAATGGGATTGCCGTCAGCGTCCTTCTTATACATGTCGATGGTCTGCGACTTCTTGTGAAGGACCATAAGTCGGCATTCGTCACGGCGTGTGATGCGGAATGTCTCCTTCTCGCCGTTGTCGTTTTCGAACTCACGGTATATGCTATGCGGATAGAGTGCTATCTGCTCTTCTGGCAACTTAAACTTGAACTGTGATAACTTCATGTCTGCTATATAAAAGATGTTGTGTTTGTTCGGGGTGTGGATGATTAAACTTGGGGTGTCTGCGATGGCTGCTGCGCATCGTCGTCAGTCTCGATGGTCTGCTGTGCGAGCCATTCATCGAAGGTGTCGAGTGACAGGCAGTTCTCGATGTGACTGTCGCCCGACTTGGTGCGGCAGAGCTGCGTAAGGTAAGCCCCTGACTGGAGAGCACGTCCGATGTCGCGTGCGAGAGCTCGGATGTAGGTTCCCTTTCCGCACGCCACACGGATGGTGGCTTGCATGGTTTCGGGAGAGAAATCCATGAGTTCGATGCTGTCAATGCGTATGTGCTTCGGCTTCAGCTCCACGTCGGCGCCATTGCGACGGAGGTCGTAGGCACGCTGGCCGTTCACCTTGCACGCGCTGAACGTCGGCGGAATCTGTTCGATGTCGCCCACGAACTGTGTCAGAACCTGCTCCAGCGACTCACGTGTGATGGCGTCAGTCGGGAAGGTCTCGTTCACGGGATGCTCCATGTCGTAGCTCGGAGTGGTGGCGCCGAACTGCAGCGTGGCGACATACTCCTTGCCATGTAGCTGAAATTCCTCAATGCGCTTCGTTAAGCGTCCCGTGCAGAGCACCAGCACACCGGTGGCAAGAGGATCGAGCGTACCGGCATGACCAATCTTGATGCGCTTTACGCCAAGACGCTTGCAGATGCGGGTGCGGACAAACGCCAGGGCACCGAAGCTCGTCATACCGAGCGGCTTGTTAATGGCTATAACTTCGCCCTTGGTGAAATTCATTCAGTAAGTGTTTGTATATATATAATAATGTATATAGTCTATGATATTTACATCAAAGAGCAAGCGACGGTGATTGCTCCGACGATGGCGCAATAAACGGCAAAGTAGATAAGCTTGCCTTTCTTCACGAGGTTTATCATCAGACGGCATGCCAGACATCCGCTTACGAATGCTGCCACGAAGCCTACGACGAGCGGCAGTACGCTGATGTCGCCGAACGCCTCCTCACCCTTCACAGCCTTCAGCACGTCGAGGAGTGCCTCGCCGAGGATGGGCGGGATGACCATGAGGAAAGAGAACTGTGCCAGCTTCTCCTTCTTATTGCCGAGGAGCAGACCTGTGGCGATGGTCGAACCTGAACGCGACAGACCGGGCATTACGGCGCAAGCCTGTGCCAGACCGATGATGAAGGCGTCCTTCATTGAGATGTTCTCACGCTGACGTGGCTTTGCAAAGTAAGAGAAGGCAAGCAGGGCTGCCGTTACGAACAGCATGCAGCCTACAATAAGAAGACCCGAACCGAAGATTTCCTCCACCTTGTCCTTGAAGAACACACCGACGATGCCGATAGGAATCATCGAAACGACGATATTGAGGAAGTACTTTGTCTCGGCGTTCATCTCGAACTTGAAGAGTCCCTTAAGTATCCAGTCGATCTCCTTCCACAGCACCACGAACGTACTCATCACCGTGGCTACATGCACGAGCACTGTGAATGCAAGGTTCTCTTCTCCTTCGATGCCGAAGAGATAAGAGCCGATTGCGAGATGACCACTGCTGCTGACAGGCAGATATTCAGTAAGTCCCTGGACAATGCCGAGGACCAATGCTTCAAACCAATTCACTTTTTAATTACGTTTTTATTATCCTGTAAATGTTAATATCAAATAAGTTAATCCTTCGGCTTGCGTATGATGGCGTATATCACGGAGATAAAGCCGATGAAGCATACGGCTGGAGCCAACTTTACGCGACGGGCGCTGAAGATGTCGGCGGAGAACACGCCCTCGTCACTTCCTGTACCGCTCATGAGCACAAAACCAAGAATGACGATTGCCATTCCTACTGCCAACAGAATGAAGTTAGTCTTTCCGAAAGCATAATTTCTTTTGTCCATTTTATAACTGAAATTGAATTTGTTATGTAATGTATATATTTAAATCTTATACAGGTCGCCAGCCTTCATTCTGAGGAACTTGTTCACAGAAATCGTAGCGCAGATGGCTGTCAGGAACAGTCCGAAGAACACCACCACACCGGCTGTTATGGCGAGCACATCCCATGTAAGGATGTCAAGGACGGCTGGCTCATACACGTAAAGGGCGTAGATGGCTCCGCCGAGGGCGCAGCACGCGATGATGGCGGCAAGCAAGCCAAGCAGCATATAATGGCGCACGAAGGGAGCGCGAATGAATCCCCATGACGCACCGACGAGCTTCATCGTATGAATGGAGAAGCGGCGGGCATAGATGCTCAGACGCACGGTGTTGTTGATGAGCGAGAACGACACGATGGTGAGCAGCAGGGCTATGCTGAGCAACACCACGCTGATCTTGGCGATGTTGGCATTCACGCTGTCCACGAGGTCCTTCTCATACTTCACCTCGCTTACCTTCGGATAGTTCTTCAGCTCACGCGAGATATAGACGAGCGAGTCCGAATTGGCATAGTCGGACTTGAGCGTCACTTCCACAGAAGAAAGGAAAGGATTGGTGTCGGCAAACTCGCGCGGGTCGGTGCCCAGCGTGCGGATGCCCTCACGGAGCGCCTCCTCCTTGCTGACGTACGTAAGCTTGTGAATGTAAGGACGCGTGCGCAGACGGGCACAGAACTGCTGTGCCTCTCCCGACGTCATGTCGTCCTGAAGCACCATTGTCACCACGATGTTCTGACGGACATATTCAGAAAGGTTGCGCGCGGTGAACACGGAGAACACCACGAGGCCCAATAAGATAAGCACCATTGCCGTGCTTATACATAGCGTTACTGCCTGCAATCCATGACGATTGCCGGTCTTCTTTTTTTTCTTTGCCATTTCCAAAAGGATATATTACTCCAAATTTCTTGCAAAGGAACAAAAAAATATTGGTTTCAGCGACTGATTAACGTCAATTAACAAGCTTTTTCGGACTATCGGGCAGTATATCACACACATTGTTTAACTTTGCACCATACATTAATAATATACATATATAATCTTATGCCAACAGCTTTATATCCTTCTCCCATCGTCGGACCCATACACAGCCGGCGTCTGGGCATCTCGCTCGGCGTGAACGTCAACCCGAGCGACGGCAAGATTTGTACGTTCGACTGCATCTACTGTGAGGTGGGCTACAACGCTATGCGCCGCCCCACCCTGCCGCGCCCGTCACGACAGCACGTGGCGGAATGTCTGGAAAGAAAGCTGAAGGAGATGAACGACACACATAAAAAACTGGACGTCATAACTTTCTCGGGCAACGGAGAGCCCACAACGCACCCCGACTTTGAGGGCATAGTGGACGACACCATCCGCCTGCGCAACCGATATTTCCCCGCAGCGAAGGTTTCGGTGCTCAGCAACTCCACCATGGCGCATCTGCCCTCCGTCCATCGTGCCTTGGAGCGCGTGGACAACAACATCCTGAAGCTCGACACCGTGGACATCGACTACATCCGCCGCGTGGACCGTCCGACGTCGCCAGCATACAACATTGACGACATCATCAGCACTCTCCGATCGTTCCACGGCAACGTCATCATCCAGACTATGTTCATGAAGGGAACCGACATCAACGGCCAGGACCTCAACAACACGTCCGACCGCTACGTAACGCCCTGGATAGAAGCGCTTAAGCAGATTCGCCCAAAGCAGGTGATGATATACACCATCGACCGCGACACACCCTGCCACACACTTGAGAAAGCCACCCACGAAGAGCTCAACGGCATACGCGACCGTGTGGCAGCAGAGGGAATAGAATGCACGGCAGCGTATTGACGAGCTGTCGGGCCACATTATTTAAACAGATCCTCCATCGTGATAACCTTCTGCACCCTACCTGCATATTCATTGAATTTCAGTCCGTAGGTGGTCACAAGAGTCAGATGGAGGGCATTCTTACACTTTGTCTCCTCAAGGAAAGTGCTGAGTTTATGACGAAGGTTCTTGTCATAGCCTGCATTAATGACGAAATCATCATCACAGAACTTCATCTCGCAGATATTGTCAATATGGTCAGCACGTTCGATAACCAAATCTATCTGTGCCCCATCCTTCTCCTTCCTGCTTTTCCAAGGGCTCGCCTCCGTCTGCACGCCACTAATGCCAAGCGCCTGCTTTATCTGTGGAAGATGCGAGATACAAAGCGACTCGAACGTGAAACCTCGCCATGCCGTAAGAGAAGAAGTCAGCAAATTGTCCTGCCAGAAACTCGGATTCGTAGTTTTTCTGCCATCAATGAAAGTCAGATAAAACTTACTGTAGAAGTCTGTAAGACGAAAGTGGACTTCTCGTTTCGGATAGTCATACTTCACATACGAAGTGATAAAGTCACTAACCTCCAACGCCTTCAAAGTAGCTGACAGTCCCCCACCATCCGACAACTTCGTCTGCTCCTGAATTTCCTTTCTCGTATAGCCCTGCTGTTTCTGCGCAAGGAGTCGCACTATCTTCATACAATCCTCAGCATTTGTGAAAAGCGAAGAATAAAGACGCTCGAACTCTAACTTAAGTTTAGCATTCGGTTCAAAGAAGAGTCGGTCAATGTTTTGCGCCAGACTTTTCCCTTTCTGCAGCATGGATATATAATAAGGTATTCCACCCGTAGCCATATAACATTGCAGTTGGTCGAACTTGGACATGACGATATCATTAGCCTGATAATATTTTTCGCACTCTCCCAAGGTAAAGGGGCGGAGCTTTATCTCATCAGTAGTCCTGTCAAAGAGACCTCCCTTATTGTTAAGCAACTTGTCTGAAATCCAAGAGGTGGCTGAGCCACACACCACGAGCATCAGATTCTGCCTTCCTGCTCCCCATCCATTCCAAAAATGCTCTAAGGCTGTGACGAAACCAGAACGAGGTGTGTCCATCCAAGGCAGCTCATCAATAAAAACCACCTGTCGTTTATCGGTTTCTTGTTTCTCCAAAAGGGCTATGAGCGCATCGAACGCCTCCAGCCAATCAGAAGGCACCTGCTTCAGATCGCTGCCATACCTCACAAGAGAAGTATAGAAATTGCTAAGTTGCAGCTCCTTCAGTTTCTTGCCTTTCAACTCATACGGCGACAATCCCGTATGATAGAAACAGAGCCTGTCACCCAACAATTCCCTTACAAGAAATGTCTTGCCCACTCTTCTTCTGCCATAAACGACAGCAAAGACGGGCTTATCTGCTTGATATAGAGCCTCTATCTCTTTGATTTCATGCTCTCTTCCTATGATTTTCTGTGCCATAATAACGTCGCTATTTTGCTGCAAATATACAAAATATATCGTTTCGAGCAAAATAACGATTCGCTATTTTGCGCGAAACTACCTTTAAAGACCACTTCCAGCAAAATAACGACACAGTACAATCCCTAAGTCTTCGAGACCTCCACCGAAGACAATATTTGCATTTCTGATGCTCAATACTATGAGTTGAACGCATGAAGAAATCTTTGGTGCGAAATTTTCGAGTTTTGAGCGTTTGGTGTTATATCTCTGATACACAGCCGATTATGTGATTTGCAGGAAAAAGAACGAAAACAAAGAGGGTTGTCAAAGTGGCGCTTTTATGGTGTCATAGCGCCGCTTTTACCACCCAATACATCAACTATTGCGTTGTAATAGTGGCGCTTTTAGACTGTAAAAGTCACTATGAGGGTAGTATGGGGCTTTTGATGGTTATCAAGAGTGGCTTTGATGCTGTAAAAAACCATAAAAACAGCTTTTTGATTCTCTATAATTGATTTTTATTTTGTAACAGTTTTTTACCATTTGTACGATATTTGCATGGTGGTGGAAGCAAAATTTGATCCAGCAAAATCACAAATGCGCAAATACAAAAAAAAGAGGAACTTACTTGCGTAAATTCCTCTCTTCAGTTTATTCAACTTTGTGACTCCGGCAGGATTCAAACCTGCAACCTTCTGATCCGTAGTCAGATGCTCTATTCAGTTGAGCTACGGAGCCAAAAGCTTTTTAAAGCGTTGCTTCTTGAAAGCGGATGCAAAGGTAAGAAATATTTCTGAATCTACAAAATTTAATTTGTATTTTTTAAAAACTTTCTTGCTTTACAACCTGTCGGGATGACTGGACTCGAACCAGCGACCTCACGCCCCCCAGACGCGTGCGCTAACCAACTGCGCTACATCCCGTTGTTCTTGTAAGCGGGTGCAAAGTTAGTGATTTCAGTTGTAACCGCCAAATTTTTCTGTATTTTTTTTTACATTTCGGGCTTTTTTCTTGTTTTTGGTAGCGCAAACAAAGCCATATTAGAGCATATCAGACATTTTTCAAGCAAATAGCTGAAGTAATATGGCGCAAGTAAGAGTTGCGGAGCGAAGCGGAAAGCCAATGCCCGCAACTCCTACCGTTAGTATTTATCTTCCTTTTATGCTGCAACAAGCGTAAACAATGTGAACATCCAGTGGGCGGCTATTGCTGCCACTATGCCGCCACATGTGTGGGCGAGGATGGCTTTCGGGGTAAGGTCGCGATAACCGAGCGAGTCGAGCATGGCGGTGTGGGTGCTGAGGAATCCACTCCAGCACATACCGATGGCAGTGAACACGGCGATGGCGTTGCCGTCTATCCAGCCGTGCTGAATGAAACCGGGGATGAGACTCAATGCGGCTCCTACGGCTCCGAGAGCGGTGATGGGGAACGCCACGAGGTGCGGATCTTGGAAACCGAACAGCCAGTCGAACACGAAGCCAATCTTGTTGGCAAGCCACGGCAGAAGTTCCACGCCCTGATATGCCGATCCGTCGTATGCTCCTTCCGCTCCTGCTCCGAAGGTGAACATCATCACGAAGGTGGAGATGATGAGCACGCCGGGGATGATGGCTATGCCTACGTCCACACCGCTGCGTCCGCCGTCAAGCATTGCGTTGAGCAGACGGATGAATACGGTCTTCTCATTTTGATTGCCTTCCTCCTTCGCTTCCTCCTTTGCAAGGTCCTCGTCAGACACGGCGTTCTCCTCGGCATACTGCGGGTAAGCCTTCAGAACGAAGCGCTGCATGAGGCGTGTGGAGCATACGCAGCCGATGCACGCACCGATGAGGCCGATGCAGGGAGCGGCGTAATAGCCCTGACTTGCCATAAACACCATTACGAGCAAGCCCATACCGAACGCCGTACCGAAGTTGGTAAGCGAGATAAACTGATATTTCTTGAAGTAGCTGGCGAAGCGCTTGTCGTTTGCCAGTGAGATGATGGCGGGGTTGTCGGAGAGGAATGTCATCACGGCTCCGAGCGACGTAACGCCGGGAAGATTGAATATGGGTCGCATCAGAGGGCGCAGGGTGCGCTCAAGAAGCGTCACGACGCCGAACTCGACGAACACTCTGCCTATGGCACCCGTGATGACGCAAATACTCATAAGATAAAAGACGGTGTTGAGCAGCAGGTCGTGTGCTGTCTTCATGATGGTGTTGAGCATGTTTGGCAGCCCCATTATGGCAGCCAGATAGCCGAAGAGCACCACTACTGATGTGATACACCAGATTCCGCTTGGGATTTTTTTCATAGGGATAGTTTTTTTGATAGTTTTTAAAGAAGGTGGAGTTTAGCTGCAACGCCGACTTTCACCATTGTCTTGTTGTCCACGTTGGTGCCGGCAGGATTGGTGTTGGTGCCGGTGGTGTGTGCTATGCTGAGGTTTACGCGGAGGTCTGGCTTTCCCTTCATTGGATAATACTCCAGTCCGCCTCCGTATGTGGTAAGCTCAGTGCCGTTGGTTACGCTCTTGTCAGCTTCCACGCCGCTCTTGTTTACGTCGTAAGCTAATTTGCCGTAGATGGCGAGTTCGGGGATGATACGATAGTCGAGACGTGCTATTACGGAGCAGTCCTTGAAGAGATAGGTCTGGTGACTTGCAGCGCGATTGATGAAGTCGAGCTCAAGGGAAGCGTTGTTTACGTCCAGACGGTTGCCCAGACCGATGAACGAGATGTAACGGCTGGGAGCGTATTCCATGAGGTTTACGGAATACTGCGTGCTCAGAATGCCGTGCTTGCCAGCCCAGTAAAGGCTGTAGCCCATGAGGTCGTGATGCGTCGGCTCGTTGTACATACTCTCCGAAGCCTGGGCGAGGAAGCGGTCCTTGCCGCTGTTTGTGGTGTATATGATGCTTGCACCGAACTTGAACGGTGCCACGTTGTTCCAGTATTCTGACGGTGTATAGATGTCGATAGGGTTGCGGTCGTACTCCCAGCTACCCACCATGATGACCTGCTTACCGGCAGAAACGGTCCAGTTCTTCGTCAGTTTATAGTCGATGTACATCCAGTCCGTGGCTTCAAAGATGTCGTTCCTCGTAATCTTGCTGTTCACTCGCTGGCGCCAGTTGTAAGACAGGCGGTCGTTGATGTTGCCGTAAAGGCTGAGGAACAGATAGTCGCCCTTCATTCCTGAGGCGTCGTGCTGCACTTCGCTTCCGATGCGGTTGTTCACGTAGCTTGCACGTGTCTGTAGGTTGAGGTGTACTGTTGGTTTGTCTTCTTCGGCATGCATGGGCATAACGCCAGCCATAAGACAGAGAGCTGTTGTTGCTAATGATTTCATATAAATTAGGTTAGTAGCTTTGTTGCTTTATTTTGTTATTTGTCATTTTGTTTGTTTTAACTTTTAGCAAGTCCCATTTCCTTTGCCTTTTCCAAGAGCAATGCCATGAGAGGTTCGCGTTCGTTAGGCACTCGGTTGTCGAGGACGGCGTCCTTGAGATATTGCTTGAGCTGTCCCACTTCGCGGCAGGGCTGTAGCGAGAACATCTCCATTATCTCGTTGCCGTCGATGACCGGCTGGAGCAGTCGCTTGTAGTCGCGCTCCTTAAGGTCTGTCAGTTTCTCGCGCACCATGCGGAAGTTTTCGAGGAAACGCTTCTTTCTCACCTCGTTCTTCGACGTGATGTCAGCCTCGCAGAGCGTCATGAGGTCGTCGATGTCGTCGCCGGCGTCGTTCATGAGTCGTCTTACGGCAGAGTCGGTCACCACCTCATCGGCTATTACGATGGGTCGCATGTGCAGGTCGACGAGCTTCTCCACGTACTTCATCTTGGCGTCCATCGGCAGCTTCATGCGGCGGAATATGGACGGTATCATCTTCGCTCCGATGTAGTTGTGGTTGTGGAAGGTCCAGCCGAGTGCCGGTTCCCATCTCTTCGACTTTGTCTTGCCCACGTCATGGAAGAGAGCTGCCCATCTGAGCCAGAGGTTGTCGCTGTGCTTGGCTACGTTGTCCACCACCTCGAGAGTATGATAGAAGTTGTTCTTGTGCGCACGTCCGTTTCGTGTCTCCACGATGTCGAGTGCCGAAAGCTCGGGAATGATGAGCTGGAGGAGTCCGCAGCGCTGCAGTTCGGCAAGTCCTCGTGAGGGTTGTGCCGTCTTCATTATCTTGTTAAGCTCGTCGGCAATGCGCTCGCCGCTTACTATCTTGATGCGTTCCGCGTTTCGTGAGAGAGCCTCGAAGGTTTCATCCTCTATGAAGAAGCGCAGCTGTGCCGAGAATCTCACGCAGCGCATCATACGCAGCGGGTCGTCGGAGAAGGTGATGTCGGGGTCGAGTGGTGTGCGGATGATGCCGTCCTCCAAATCGTAGATGCCGTCGAAGGGGTCGACGAGTTCGCCGAAACGGTCTTTGTTGAGGCATATCGCCATAGCGTTGATGGTGAAGTCGCGACGGTTCTGGTCGTCTTCCAGCGTGCCGTCCTCCACGATTGGCTTGCGCGAAAGACGGTTATAGCTTTCCTTTCTCGCACCGACGAACTCCACCTCCGTGTCGTAAAACTTCACTTGCGCCGTACCGAAGTTGCGGTAAACGGCAAGGTGAGCACGTGGGCGGCCCGTCTTCGGGTTGGTGCCAAGCAGCTGTTGCAGCTTCTTCGCCACCTCTATTCCGCTTCCCACCACCACGACGTCAATGTCGTTAGTGGGTCGTTCGAGGAAAATGTCGCGAACGTATCCGCCTACGAGGTAGCATTCCACGCCCATCCCGTCAGCCGCTTCGCCTATTTTATGGAATATGTCTTTGTCGAGTATCTCTGCCAGTTCGGCATCACTATATAGCTTCATATAAAATCTTAAATTTGGTGCAAAGTTACAAAAAATAGCCATTTTGCACAAGAAACTATATATTAAGTTGAGAGCTGATGGAAATATGAAGGAAAACGGACGTAACACAGTACGAAAGTGATAGCTATATAGTTATTATTATAGAAATTTTATATAATTTTGCAAAATCATTCACAAACAACTCATTTAAAATAATGAAAGCCAATAAACTTACAGCCATTGCCATGCTTTTGGCAGCTCTCTTTTTCGCCACGCCGAAGGCAAAGGCGCAGGTAAACGCACAGGTGCTCTACGATTTCGGCAGCGACCGCGAGTTCGTAACTCTTACGCTTGAGATGTTCAAGCAGGACAAGTGGGGTAACACCTATTTCTTCGTTGACCACGACTTCAACTATGACCAGCACGTGAAGGGTCCGAACCTGGCTCCCGGCGGATCGTACTTCGAGATTGCACGCTGCCTTAACTTCTGGCAGAACTCAGCCATCAAGAACCTTTCGCTGCAGGTGGAGTATAACGGCGGTATAACAAAGTCGTACCCCATCAACAACGCCTGGCTCGTGGGTGTCGACTATTTCATCCACAGCAAGGACTTCAAGAACACCCTTAACCTCAAGGCTCTCTACAAGAACATTCAGGAGAAGGACTCTGACGTGCCTATGCAGCTGACCGCCGTATGGGCTATGAACGACCTCTTCGGTGTGAAGGGTCTGAAGTTTGACGGTTTCGCCGACTTCTGGTGGGAGACACACGCTGTGGACTTCCGTGAGGACGGCACATGCGACACCAAGAAGACCGTATTCATCACCGAGCCGCAGCTCTGGTATAACGTGGGTCAGCACTTCGGATGCGACAACCTCAGCCTTGGTGGTGAGGTGGAGCTTTCCAACAACTTCGGTTCGACGGGTGGCTTCAAGTGTCGTCCGTGTCTCGGTGTCAAGTGGGACTTCTAATCTGCGGACATAATAATAACAGCAAACCCCTTTAACACAATAAAATAAGTTATGTTCTCAAAACTCTTAGGATTCGATCCTGCCAAGAACAATCTCAAGACAGAGATAATGGCAGGCATAACCACGTTCCTTACGATGGCGTACATCCTCGCCGTCAACCCTAACATCTTCTCCAACCTTGCTTCGCAGGGCATGGACACCAACGCCGTCTTCACATCCACGGCATTGGCTGCAATCGTCGGCACGCTCGTCATGGCTTTCTACGCCAAGAAGCCTTTCGGACTTGCCCCCGGCATGGGTCTGAACGCCTTCTTCGTCTTCACCGTCTGCCTTACGATGGGCTATTCGTGGCAGTTCGCGTTGACCGCCATCCTCATAGAAGGCATCCTCTTCATCCTCATGACCGCGACGAAGATACGTACGCTCATCGTGGACGCCATCCCCGCTACGCTGAAGCGAGCTATCGGAGCCGGTATCGGACTCTTCATCGCCTTCATCGGCCTTAAGAACGCCGGCATCATCGTCTCCAACGACGCCACCTTCGTGAGCATCGGACATCTCACAAGCGGTTCGGCTCTGCTTGGTGTTATCGGCATCATCCTCACTTCCGTACTTGTCATCAAGAACGTGCCCGGCTCGCTGCTTATCGGCATCATCGGCACAGCCCTGATCGGAGTGCCGATGGGACTGACATCGTTCAGCGGCTTTGTAGACACACCGCCTTCCGTCGCCCCGATTTTCTGCCAGTTCGAGTTCCACAACATCATGACCATCGACATGGTTATCGTGGTGTTCACGTTCCTCTTCATCGACATGTTCGACACGATGGGTACGCTCGTTGGTGTCTGCACCAAGGCTGGCATGATGCGTAAGGACGGATCAATCCCCGGACTCAACAAGGCGTTCATGGCTGATGCCATCGCCACAGTTGCAGGTTCGTGCCTCGGCGCCAGCACCACCACCACGTACGTGGAGAGCGCTTCGGGAGTGGCACAGGGAGGACGCACCGGCGTAACGGCTCTCGCCACCGCCTGCTGCTTCGCCATAGCCCTCTTCTTCGCCCCCGTCTTCCTCTCCATCCCTTCGGCAGCCACATCGCCCGTGCTTGTAATTGTAGGACTGTTCATGCTGTCTCCGATTAAGGACATCGACCTCGACGACTACGCCGAGTCGATCCCTGCATTCATCACCATCGTGATGATGCCCCTCACATACAGCATCTCCGACGGCATCCTCTGCGGCGTCATCGCCTACGTTGCCATCAACATAATCTGCGGAAACTGGAAGAAGCTGAACCTTACCCTATACATCCTCGCCTTCCTCTTCGTGATGAAGTATATATTTATATAGGTATAGGCTTAAGATAACACAACATCAAAGGGTGTGCATTCTGCATACTGACTTGAGCTGTTTATCCGGCGGAATAAGACATTAAAAAAAGCGGTATAGGAATCTTGCTGTAGATTTCCTATACCGCTTATATTCTTTTGCATTTAAGCTTTGTCAGCTCGTAAGCTTTTAATATTCGTCATCGTTCCAGAGGAAGTCGTCCTTTGAAGGATAGTCGGGCCAGAGGTCCTCAATGCTTTCGTATACGTCGCCCTCGTCCTCTATCTCCTGAAGGTTCTCAAGCACTTCGAGCGGAGCGCCAGAACGCATAGCATAGTCTATAAGTTCGTCCTTAGTTGCGGGCCAGGGTGCGTCTTCCAATTTGGAAGCCAATTCAAGTGTCCAATACATAGTCTTAAGTTTTTACGGTTCAAAATTTAATGTTTCACAAAGAGGCTGCCATCGCTTTTTTACGATGCCAATCAACAGACGTTCCGGCCTATAGGCCGTGTGCCTCCTGTTCCAACTGCAAAAATAGTAATTTTTGGATTATTTGCAAGTAATATATAGTTTTTTTTCGTCGCAACCTTCAATAAAGTTTAAATATAAAGCCAAACTGAAAAAATAATCGGACAATCTGTTTACAAATTGCATAAAAAGCCTGTTTAACGGCTCTTCCTGACCAAGCGTAACCATGCGCCGCTCCACACGCCGACATACCGTACGGCACACGTGAGCATGGGCTGCAACAACACTTCCACCAGGCAGAACGAAGGTGTCGAGAGGAGGAACAATTGACGACAAGCGGTCTGTCTCGCGCTCCAGCCTTGCTATCTCTTCGCGTCCAAGACAGCCTTCTCCCTGCACGTCTTTACCGACTCGCCAAGTGGTGATGCCCATCGTGGACGAAATGCTCGCCCCGACGATGAATAGCCGTGCCTGTATCTCCGCCAGAAAACGCGAGACTTCCGCATTACAACTGGTGGCAAGCAGCCCAATGTGGGCGTTCAGTTCGTCAATCTCGCCGCTGACCTCTATGCGTATGTCGTCCTTCATGACACGCTTGCCTCCATAGAGCGAGGTGGTGCCATCGTCGCCAAGTCGGGTATATAACTTCATAATATCAGAAATTTACGATGTAACAGAATGTCAGAAATTCACAATGTAACTGGTCTTGTATCGGTCTGTATCAGTGAATGCGATGCCGAGATAGTAAAGGTCGTAGCAGACGCTGACGCGAGGACTTGCCAAGAGTGTCTGCCACATTTTCTTAGCAGACGGATTGTCATAGATGTCCTCCACCAGTATCAACGTGTTCATATCAGAATGCAGCAATACAGACGTGAGGAAGTCTTCGCTTCCCTCAACGGGACGGATAAGCGCCACTTCTACTGTCTCTGCTTCCATTTTTCCGTTCCTTGCCTCCTTTGTCTGAACAGCACGTACAGCAGACGCCTTGCATCCGCTGCTTACATATCTCTTCAGCAATGCCGTGTCGCCACCGTAGCAGAGCCATTCGCTTGCCTGACGGAAGTTGGCTACGCGGAAATACAGCTCCATACGCTTGCGCTCCAGCCAGCTGACATCGGGCAATTCGCTGCGCAGGTCTGAATAAGCATAATACGGATAGTGCTCGTTGATTACATAGCGGATGAAACGGTATGCCGAGGGCGACTGCACACCGAAACCACGGCAATACCCGATACGGCACAGCCAACGGAAATATCGTTTCAGTTTATTCATACCCACAAATTTAGATAAAATTTCCGAATTATAAGCCAGTTGGGATAAAAAACAGAAAT
>ERZ1023873.90-NODE-90-length-27829-cov-49.069994_pt1 | contig 27829 bp, 29 predicted proteins | sample MGYA00380391_ERZ1023873 | MGnify/ENA primary metagenome ERZ1023873 (study PRJEB33179, sample SAMN07449006) | human gut metagenome | biome: Human-gut; feature: Human associated habitat; material: Faeces | host: Homo sapiens | place: India: Bhopal | collected...
GTTTACGTTCCAACCTCTCTTATTCTCCTTTGGCTGCTTTAGAGCTTTATGTTAATCAAGGTAAAAAATGGATTTTATCCATGTAAGATAAAGCGCTATTATTATGCATGACTTGGAGATTGGAGATGGGTTCGTCACAGAGATAATATTTATCCTCATGTGATTTGCAACCACAATAAATTCCTGTCTTTTCCCCACCGCACATTCGCTCATATCTTATAGAAATGTTTCAGGCAACGAAAGCCTGAACTGTGGAAGAGTATAATGATAACCATTATTTCTGCCTTTGACATGGTGAATTCACGATGATATCTACGTTTGGTGTTGCTTTTTATCGTGTATTTTCCCATTTGGGCATCAAAAACTTTGCATAAGTCATCCGCAATACAGAAAATTTCAGTAACTTTGTCTTCGGTGATCATAGCGATTATTGTTTGTAAACTTTTGATTTTTAGCACATTAAAGTTATAACAATTTTCGCTAATCACCAAATTTTCAGACACTTATATTTCGTCGAACTCACGTATATTTAAGTTTATCAACGCTCCAAAATTCACTTGCAACCTTGTAGATATAAAACAATCTTTCATTGAGTGTGTCTGTACGTTGCAATATTTCATAATGATGGGTAAACTGCACTGTAAGAAATGCATCCAGGATTGCCTTGTCAAATTGGTCCGTTGTCAATGGACCAATTACAACATCTTCACAATCAGTGATATTGGTGAAATCTGCGATAGAACTATTGTTGGGGAAATCCGAGGGTGTACGAAAATAATTTTGCCATGCGAGATAGAATGATTTCATTCTTTTCAACTGCGTTTTAGAAAAACCTTTTAAACCAGGCATCTCTTGTTGCAGTAGTGAAGAAATAGTTTCAAGAATTTTATCACCCCAGCTGAATCTTTTCTGACTTTGGCAGATGTGTCACAAGTCAGCGACTTCACCTTGGACAACGACCTCGCAAGTTACTTTCTCTGCGTGTGCCAGGACTTCAAGCACTTCGGATTCTGCGTCAGCGTGATCATCCTCAATGAGGATGCCAGTCGCATTGTCCGCATCGTCCGCAAACAGGCGTGCTATGTCCGCTTTGCTCCTGCCGACAAGTCGGGCGTGATACCTTACATTCTTTATGCCAACTGGCGTAATACGGTCAGTCCGGAGGACATCGAGCGCATCGAACTTCTCAATCCCCAATCTCCATTGACCGACCTCCATACACGTTCCAAGAAGATCAAGAAGTTTGCGGTTGTGTCCAGGATCCCCACGCCAGACAACACGTATTACCCATACCGTACTACGCAGCCCTTTTCAAAGGCAAGTGGTACCACATCGAGATTGCCAACTCCTTCTGGAATAACATCTTCAAAGTCGAGGGCATTACTGACCGCGTCAAGCAACTTGAACGTGTCAACGAGGAGAAGGACGCAAAGCAAGTTTCACTCCATAAAGACAAAGACAATGAGCAATCTGATAAATGATAACGATGCTCTGAAGAAGTACGTTCCCAACACACTCAAAGCGGTTGCTGGTGAACTTTCTCTTTTCGACAAGATACAGTATCACCTCTTACAGGCGGAGCAATGGCTTACCGACACTTTCGTTTCGTCCGACACGATGAGTCGCATCCGCACATACTCTGACAACACACCGCTACTGCATTACTGCCGTATCATCATGGCTGCAGAGGCGATGCGCTACTCAGTGCCACAGCTCGACCTCATTCTCACGCCTAACGGATTTGGCATCGTCAGCAATCAGAATGTGATACCGGCATCTAAGGAGCGCATCGAGAGGCTTCTTCTGTCTCTCGAAAAACAGCGCGACGATGCGCTTGCCGTTATCCTCACCATGCTTCCAGATGCTCACCATGGGACTGCATCAGAGCAGTTCAATTATTTCGCTGCCACAATGTTCACTACGCTCGACATCGTGAACAGCATACGTTTAACCAAGGGCAACGTATTCGCTGAATGGAAACAGTCAGACACCGCCAAACTCTTTGAAGACCATGGATATAAAAATAAAAAGGAGAGTGGAGGGTATTTCTTATGATTTTTAAAAATTAACATATCTTAACTTGCGTAGATGTGATAGTGTGATGGGCTTATTATATCTTTGCAATAAATATTTAAATTATCAATTTATGAAAAAACTATTTCTATCTTTAATTGTAGCTTTAACATCGGTTACTGGTCTGATGGCTCAGTCTATAACAGTAACAGAGCCAGAGTTTGCAGAAGAGACACTTCTTCTGACTTCTGATAGCCAAGGAGTTAAATTGTCTCGTGAGAATGGTACTATTAAAACAAAGGCAGGAGCAAGCCTTTATCTTACAGGTATTGGTAAGGTAAAATCAAGATTGACTCTTAAGGGTGTTAAGTCAACCAGTAAAGCTGTTGGTGGTTCAACAACTCGTCTTATAATAAAAGCAGAAGATAACAAGACAGATCCTAACTCTTTTATTTCTGTTTTTAAGTTTGAAGTTAAAGGTAAAGAGCGTAGATACCAGTTGGCAGAGGCTGGTACTTTTTCAAAGACTGAGAGTAACAACCTTTCAAGTGTTGAATATAAAGCCAAGAAATATGGTGAGAGTTCTTACTATATAGTTTTGGAAGACCTTACTGCAGGTGAGTATGGTATAGTCATTGGCGATCCTAATCATGAAAACACAAAAAACGGAATGAAAGTAACAACATTCACCGTAGAATAAATAATCCGTATAAAGGCTTTTGTCTTTTCATCCATACAAATGCTTCCGTACTTTCGCAGTATGGAAGCATTTTTCAATTTATCCCTACCCACTGATTGGCAGTCGCTATCTGACAGCCAACTCCAATATTTCTTCACGCAGCTCTCGCACGATCTGCCAATGGAAGAAATTCTCACTCTTTGTCTGTTCAAATGGGCAGACCTAAGGATGTTGTGCAAGACGCATGACGGTAGCTATCTCGTAAAGCACCGCCAAGCGTCCAAGCATGAAATAACGCTGACTATCAGACAAGTGCAAGCAGCCACGGCCTCGTTGGGCTTCTTACGGCGCTTTGCTCTGTTGCCGGTTCGCATCACTAAAATCGGAAGAGCCACTGCCATCGAAGCCGACTTCCTGGGCTACGCACCGCCCATCGGTGAGGTGCTGCGGACTGCCATGAATGCACAGATCCGTGCGCTTACCGGAGGCGACATTACCAAAGAGGAAGCGGTGCTCTCGATGGACACATGGCGAGCACTCACAGAACTCGACGCTAAGGCTAAAGAAGTAGAAGACATCAAACGACAAACGAAATGATAGACAAGAACATCAATTGGGATGCCACAGCCTTCTTCGCATCCCTAACAGAAACAAACAAGTTCGCCAAGGCCCATGACTTTGTATTCGCAAAGGTCAGCGGACTCGACGGCTTCGAGGAAGCCTTGCAGCAGCTGCAGTCCGCCACGGCAATCATTGCCGTCAGCGACATAAGCCAAGGTTATATCGAGGTGAACAACAGTCCGCACACTCCATGGCGACATCGGACGTGAACGCAAGCGCAAAAAGAAGCCATGGTTCAGCCTTAAGTATTACGCTTCCGTCATGAACTTCCGTGACTTCCTCTCCGACGACATCGCTCACGAGTTCGTCGGTGTCGTCGCCCAGACACTTGATGACAAATCTTCGCAAGCTCCGGGTGCAGTTCCCCAATGCCAAAATTGTCATTACATTTCTATGTCTTTTGTCCATAAAACCCGATAATTTGTAATGTATGATAAAAAAACTACTCTTTACTATTGTTTCCTCTCTTTAAAAGATGTATATTTGCGTTGTGTTAGCTATTGTTGTATTTTAGTTATAAATGCGGCGCTAAGATGTGATATAGCTTACATTTGGATGCCCGAAAGCCTTATGGTGTAACTTTTGTGTGCAATCCATAGAATCAACAAAGCCGCATAACTAAAACCATTTATGAGCGTATGATAAAGAAATTAACCTCATTATTAGCATTCTTTCTGATCATACCAATTGGGTATCATTGACTATGATAATCTTGCTCGCACAACTATTGCTGTATTGAAGAATAGTTACTATGCCTTCGCCGTCAACTCTAAGGGAGAAGCTTATGGTATTACTGATGAAGGCGATTTGATGAAGATAGACAAGGCTACTGGTGAGGAAACCACTATCGGACATACAGGTGTTACACCACGCGATATGACCCAAAGTGCCACATTCGATCTTAGCAACGACAAACTATATTGGGCTGCAGAAGTATATCAGGAAGACGGGTCTGTACTCTACGAGGTAGACACAACTACCGGAAAAGCTACAAAGATAGATATGTTCCCTGGACGTGCGCAAATAGCTGCACTTTACTGTCCTAATTCTATTTATGTCGAACATGCGCCCGCCAAGGTGAAAAATCTTACAGCTACATTCGAAAACGGCAGCTTGACAGGCAAGATTAAGTTCAATTTGCCAAGCACTGACATTGCTGGTACTGATATATCGTCTAAGGTAAAATACACAGTATATGCTAATGGAGTGCAAATTGCCACCGGAGAAGGCTATGCCGGTACAATGAAGTCGGTTAGTTACACAGCTGCAGTCGATGGCGAGGATTATATCTTTGCTGTAATGCCGTCTAACGCCAAGGGTTACGGCAAGCCGTCACTTGTTTCAAGCTGGATTGGTCATGACATACCTAATGCGCCAACTGACGTGAAACTCACAATCGATGAAACCGGCAAGTCAACACTTACGTGGACTGCTCCTACTAAGGGACAACACGACGGGTTCATAGAAGAGCCATTGAAGTATATCATCACCCGCTATCCTGGCGATATACTTTCATTCAACTATGAAGGCACCACCTTTACCGAACAGTTGCCTGAGGACGGATTGTCATCATATTACTACACAGTTCGCTCGTTGAATGGTGAGCTTTACTCTGAGCCAGTAGCATCAAATGAGGCTGTTTATGGTTCGGCATTATCAATACCTTACTATGAAGACTTCAGTCAAGAAAGCTCATTCAAGACATTTACTGTAGTTGATGCCAACAACGACAACGTGACGTGGGTTTATAATAGCTACGATAAAGCGGCTATGATTGACAACAGTCTAAAAGTGGTTGATGATGATTGGTTGATTACTCCAGCAATAAAGATGGAGAAGAACAAGACCTATGAGCTTACTTTCGGGGCAAGTGCAAAGGCTTCGTTAAGTCCTGGCACAATTGCAGCGGCTATCGGCAGCACGCTCAATCCTTCTGATTACTTCACTCTTGTAAAAGCAACAGAGATAAGTACGTCTGCCGCTCAGAACTTAAACGTTAAATACGCAGTATCTGAAGATGGTGAATATCGCATTGGGTTCCATGCTACCAGTCCTATCGGATTCAGCAGTATGAATCTGGAAAACATCAGTATAGTGGAAGATACGACATCTGGCATCAACAATGTCGAAACCGATGTGAATACCAATGGCGAGACATATACCCTCGATGGTAGAAGAGTAAGCGGTACGTATAGCGGACTTGCAATAAAGCGTGGTAACAATGGTAAGTTCACCAAGGTTATAATCACAAACAAATAAGCCATAGCGCTAATCAAATTAAAGGCTGAACTTCAATGTATTGAGGTTCAGCCTTTTTAATACTTCTATAAAAATATGGGCAGAGTTGAATATTTATCAATGCCCCTTTCGTTTTCATAAGAATATAAAAAAAGGATTTTACCGAAGTAAAATCCTCTATACTGAATTGTTTGATTGTATGTTTGTGACCCGCATGGGGTCACAAAGTGATTCCGTTGGGGTTCGAACCCAAGACCCACAGCTTAGAAGGCTGTTGCTCTAATCCAACTGAGCTACGGAACCAAAAGCGAGTGCAAAGGTACATAATTTTTTTGATTTGGCAAATTATTTTATTAAAATACTTTAGTTTTTTTGATGTGTTGTTCTTTAGGATTGGCTTTTTTTGGTTAATTTTGTAATGAGAATCAATATAAAGAAAACAAAATAAATAAAAGCATGAAATATTATGTAGCAAACTTTAGTATAGACTGTGAGGGGGATTTCCTTCAGACAGCACGTGAACTGCTTTCGGCTGCTGCTTGTGAGGCTGGCTTTGAGGCGTTTGAGGATATTGAGGATGGTGTGGCAGGATATGTGCAGCGCCCGCTTTATGACAAGGCTGCTCTTGATGCTGCCATTGCTGAATATATGCCCGAAGGAGTTGGGGTTAGGTATGATGTGGAGGAGGTGCCTGACCAGGACTGGAACCAAGGTTGGGAAGATGAGGGTTTTGAACCAATCGGCGTTTCCGACCATCTGGTGATTTATGATGCCAAACATACTGATCGTGAGATGTTTGCTGGAGATGACGGCGTGATGCGTATCTTTATAGAGGCACGTAACGCATTCGGAACAGGAACTCATCAGACCACACGTATGATTCTGCGTCGTCTGCTTGGCATGGACTTGAAAGGCAAGAAGGTGCTTGACTGTGGCTGTGGCACTGGTATCCTTGGTATTGTGGCATCAAGACTTGGTGCTAAAGAGGTGTTTGGATATGACATAGACGAATGGAGTGCGGACAATGCGGAACATAACGCTACGCTGAACGGGGTGGGCAATATGCGTGTGGTGCTCGGTGATGCGTCGGTATTAGCCGCCGTGGACGACAAGTACGATGTGGTCATAGCCAATATCAACCGCAATATACTCATAAACGATATGGTGGCATTCAGAAAGTGTATGGCTGACGATGCTAAGCTGATTCTTAGTGGATTTTACGAGGCAGACGTGCCGATGATAGAGGAGGCGGCTGCTCGTTGCGGACTGCATCTTAGAGATGTTGTGACGGACGAAGATTGGGCATGCGTGATGTTTGCTTTGGCTTGAGGAGGTTGGCGTGGATTACCAGACGCGGTCCTGATTGCCGATAGTGAGTTTTCGCATATCGTAGAATGATCCGTTGTAAATATTGAAGTCTACATAGCCCTTGATGCCGGGAAGACGTCCCACGTCGGTGTGTTGCCAGAATTTCCACGGTCCTTTGTATTCCACCTTATCTACATAGTAATGTGCTATCCAGTAAGGATAGTCGTCAAAGACGGGGGCGTTGAGATAACGCTCCTTAAATTTATAATATGTGTAGATGATGGGTTTGACGTGATAACGGTCCTCAACAATGTGGAGCCATGTGAGAACGTCGCGTTGGAAGTCTTCCACGGAACGGTCTTTGGGCATGTGTTCGATGTCGAGAACTGGAGGCAGGTCACCTTCTTCAAGGTGTACGTTGTTGAGGAAGAAGTATGCCTGGTCGCGTGCAGACGACTTGTTGCTCCAAAAATGGTAGACTCCGCGTATGTATCCATACTCGCGTGCTTGTCTGAAGTTGTCGCGGAACTTACTGTCCATGCGTGACGATCCTTCCGTAGACTTTATCATGATGAAGCGTAGCGGGCATCCTTCTATCATGCCGCCACGAAGTCGGTCCCAATCGATGTCGCCTTGATAATGCGAGATGTCTATGCCATGGATTTCGTATCCGGCGGGGTAGTTGACGTCGCCGAACAGGGCGCGCCATCTGAATCCAGTGGGGCTGACGAAGAACGAATAGAAAAGCCAGATGTAGAGGCACATGACGGCAATGCCTCCCAGCCACCATGCTGTGCGCGGATGGCTGGCAAAGGTTGCTGTCAGAAACGAGTTGCGTCCCTTTGCTGATCTTGAGGACGTACGTCTTCTGACGGACGGCTTACGTGTGTGCTTCTGTTGGTTCATAAGTGCAAAGTTACAAAAAAATAAACAAAAAGAGCAGAACGGCTGTTATGCCATTCTGCTCTTTCCGTATTTTTAAGCTTTAGCGGTAAGAATTACTTGCCCTGCTCAAGCTTCAAAGTCTTTGTGGGCTGGTCGCAAACCTCTGTCGGACCCCAGTACTGTACAGGACCGGGATAAACATAGCAGTCGTTCTTTGCCCATTCCTCACGGTGAGCAGCGAAGAACTTGAAGGGAGCGCCGTCAAGCTCTACGAGAGCCTTGCGGATAACGGGCTTGTTAGCACCGTTACGACGCTCGATGTTCATCATCATAGTGATAGGCACACCACCTGCGATCCATTCCGCTGCAGGTGCTGTAGTATTCTTAATCACTGACATGTAGCCAGTTTTGTCGTTGCTGATGAGGCGTGAAGCGTTGTAGCCGAGTGAGTAGCAGTAGTCAGCGTCATAGTTAGACGGAGCTGCGCAACGTCCTTCGTAGCCGAAGAAGTGGTGCTGAGCAGAGAATGAACCGTTGTACTTGCCCTGGTCCTTCCACTTGTTGAGCTTGGCAGCTACCATGTCAGAGAGGAGCTTCTCGGTCTCGATGAGCGAAACCTGAACGTTGCCGTGCGGGTCGCGGTCGAGGCAGAGCTGACGAGCCACTTCCTCAGGGAGTGAATCGAGAATGTCAAAGTTCGTCTTAGAGATAGTATTCTTAACGTAGTTGATCTGCTCCTCGGCGTTGGCGAACTCGCGGCCCTCACCGGTAGTAGGATCAGTAAGAATCTCGTTGAGCTCAGCGATGAGCTTCTTGATTGCGGGGATGAACTCGATAAGACCCTCAGGAATAAGGACAGTACCGAAGTTGTTGCCGTCCTCGGCACGTGCTGCTACGACCTTAGCGATGTATGTAACTACGTCGTCGAGAGACATCTCCTTAGCCTCGATTTCCTCAGAAATAAGGCAGATATTAGGCTGTGTCTGGAGAGCGCACTCAAGGGCGATGTGCGAAGCTGAACGGCCCATGAGCTTGATGAAGTGCCAGTACTTACGTGCAGAGTTGCAGTCGCGCTGGATGTTACCAATGAGTTCAGCGTATGTCTTGCAGGCTGTATCGAAACCGAAAGAAGTCTCGATCTGGTCGTTTTTGAGGTCGCCGTCGATGGTCTTCGGGCAGCCGATTACCTGTACGCCGTACTTCTTGGCTGCGTAGTACTCAGCGAGTACACAAGCGTTTGTGTTAGAGTCGTCGCCACCGATGATAACGAGAGCCTTGATGCCGAGTTCGCGGAGAATCTCAATACCCTTCTCGAACTGCTCTTCCTTCTCGAGCTTAGTACGTCCAGAGCCGATGATGTCGAAACCACCGGTATTGCGATACTGGTCCATGAGCTCCGGTGTGATCTCTATGTAGTTGTGGTCAACGAGACCGCCAGGACCGAGGATAAAGCCGTAGAGTTTGTTCTCAGGATTGAGCGACTTGATGCCGTCGAACAAACCAGAGATTACGTTGTGGCCGCCAGGAGCCTGACCGCCTGAAAGAATAACGCCTACGTTAAATGCGGGAAGCTCCTTAGCTTCGCCAGCCTCGAAAGTGATGACGGGCATTCCGTATGTATTGGGGAACAAAGCCTTGATGTCATCCTGGTTACCTACTGACTCAGTGGCTGCACCTTCAACAGCCTTTACCGGACCCTGGAGGGCCTTAGGAAGCTTCGGCTGATAAGCAGCTCTTGCAATCTGCAATGCACTAATTTTCATGTGTTTCTTATATTAAAATGTGTGTATAGTTTCGTGAAAACTCTTTCTACTGTTCCCCATTTGTTATGGGTGCTTTTTCTGCACTGCAAAATTACTGCTTTTCCTTGAGATAATGAAAAAATTGTGCGTAAATCGTCATTTTTATTTATTTTTTATTTGGTTTGCTTGTTACGTATTATTTTTTTTTCTATCTTTGGCATGTAAATTTTATAGTTTAATCATATTTTGATAATTATTATGTCAAACAAAAGAGATTTAAAACGAAATGTGAACTATGTATGCAGCGAGCTGTTTTCGGAGGTGGTTGCTGCATCTATGTATAGTGATAAGGTATCTGATGAGGACGTGAAGGCTCTTCTCGCCTCAATTCTGGTGATTCATAATGATTATGTGCGCAGAGTGTCGCATGTGGAGCCAGGCATGAAGCCGAAGGTTTTCTTCAAGAACCTTACCACATCCTTCAACAAGCAGGTGTCTGAAATTGTAGATCAGGTGGTGAGCCTCGGTTAAAATAGGCCGAACAGTTTCGGACGAAACGTAAGGATGTAAACACACATATATTTCGAAAAACAAATGACTTTATTAAAACGCTTTTGCAGGGCGTTGCTATATAAAAAGATGGGGTGGACCACGGATATTAAAGTGGAACACCCCGCTAAGTATATAATATGCCTTGCTCCTCATACCAGCAACTGGGACTTTATTATCGGACTTCTTTTTTCGCGTGCCGAGGACATGAAGATAAATTTCCTTATGAAGAAGGAATGGTTTTTCTGGCCGTTTGGCACGCTGTTTCGTCATTTAGGTGGTATCCCCGTCAATCGCGGCAAGCACACCAGTATGACGGATGCTTTGGCTGAGACGGCTCGAAAGGTGCCTGGCTTCAGGCTTTGCGTCACTCCTGAGGGAACCCGTTCGCTTAATCCGGAATGGAAGAAGGGATTCTACTTTATCGCCTTGAAAGCGGAATTGCCCATTCTGCTGTATGGTGTGGACTTTAAGGAACGTAAGATAGTGTGCACCAAGATGATTGTTCCTTCTGGAAACGTGGAGGAGGATATGAAGATAATAAAGACTTACTTTAAAGACTTTAAGGGTAAGAGACCCGAACTTTTCTCGGTAGGAGAGATTTAGCGAAAAGAAATTCTGATGGTTAGAAATATTCTTGTTGCCCTATTTTTGGCGTCGTCGTCTATGGCGACGTCGGTATGTGCAGCAAACCGAAATACCCAAGCAAGGGATAATCTTGGGAATATCCTGAAAACCTATGTCCTGCAGAACCGGGCAAAGAAGGTGATATTCCCTTCACAGCCATACCTTGTGTCGTACAATCTAGATGACAGGAGGCGTACGCTCAACGTGCAACTCAGTCCGTCGTTCGCGGCGCAGGACTTCACGGCTTCGTCTGTTAGGTTCTATTATAAGCGTCTGGCGAAGGCTTTGCCACGCCCGTATAACAAATACAAGCTCACGATAATGGCAGGAGGACTGCCCATAGAACAACTTGTGGCTGGCAGTAAGTGTGAGAAAGGCATGCCAAACGCTTGGGGAAAAACGGAATATGAAGGTGCTCCTTGGGTCATGAACGACTCAAGGCCTTATTTTGTGTCGCACGGTCTGTTTGACAGACACCTTTCTCTATGGGCAAGTCACGGACGCTATTACGACGGGAAGAAGGATAGATGGAAATGGCAACGCCCCAATCTTTTCGGCACAACAGAGGATCTTTTCACCCAAACCATCGTAATACCGTATCTTATACCGATGCTGGAGAATGCGGGTGCTGTGGTTTTTACGCCACGTGAGCGCGACTGGCAGAAGAACGAGGTAATCGTGGATAATGGTGGTAGAGGCTATGTGGAGGACAATGGCAAGGAGACATGGAAGACCGCACAGGAGAAAGGCTTTGCATATCATGCCGGAACATATCGTGATGGGGAGAATCCTTTCACGCAAGGAACAGCACGTGCTGTGAAGGCAACAAAAAAGGCGGATGTTTCGTGGGCTTCTTATCAACCTAATATACCTCAGGGCGGCAAGTATGCTGTTTATGTAAGCTATCAGTCGCTGAAGAACAGCGTGTCAGATGCACAGTATATTGTTATGCACAAGGGGCAGCGCACCGTCTTCAAGGTTAACCAGCAGATGGGTGGTGGTACTTGGGTGTATCTTGGTACATTTGATTTTGACCGTGGAAACAACGAATTTAATAGAGTGGTGGTTACCAATTCGTCTTCTGAGTCAGGAGTGGTGACCACGGACGCCGTTAGATTCGGCGGCGGAATGGGTAACATAGAGCGTGGAGGTAGTTGTAGCGGTATGCCAAGATGCTTGGAAGGAGCACGTTACAGCGCCCAATGGGCTGGTGCTCCGTACAGCGTTTACAGCTCAAAGAATGGAAGTGACGATTATGGCGACGACATAAATGTCCGCTCTAACATGACCAACTGGTTGGCAGGTGGTTCTACGTACGTACCGACGCTGGAAGGTAAGAAAGTGCCTATCGAACTTTGTTTGGCTGTGCATAGCGACGCGGGATATACGACAGTTAATGACTCGATAATAGGCTCCCTTGCCATCTGCACTACTTCCTTTAATGACGGAAGGTTGAATAGTGGAGTGTCACGAATGGTTTCGCACGACTTTGCCGATTCTCTGCTGACAGGTCTGCAGCGTGACATAAGCGGTAAATATCGTAAGTGGACAAGACGCTACCTTTGGGACCGCAACTATAGCGAGACCAGAAAGCCTGAGGTGCCTTCAGCCATCATCGAGACAATGTCGCACCAGAACTTTGCTGATATGAGGCGCGGTTTGGATCCTAATTTTCGCTTTACGCTTGCGCGTTCGCTTTATAAGACCATACTCCGCTTTGTTAACGGAAATCATTCTGTTCCTTCGGTGGTTCAGCCTCTGCCAGTAAGCAATTTCCGCATAGAGCGAAATTCATCGGGAGGGCTGAGATTGTCTTGGATAGCAGAGAAGGACGAGCAAGAACCGACAGCCGTACCTACATCTTATATAGTATATACATCTGAGGATGGTATGGGATTCGATAATGGAACCGTAGTGTATACATCGTCTTTCGACTTTGAAGCGAAAAAGGGCGTTAACTATTGTTTCAAGGTGACGGCATTGAATCGTGGTGGCGAGAGTTTCCCGTCCGAGACACTTGCTGCCTATCTTTCAAAGTCGGCTCATGCTAAGGACATCCTTGTGGTGGACGGATTCAGCAGACTTTCGGGACCTGCCGTTGTTGACGATTATTCGCGCCAAGGTTTCGATCTGGGCTCTGACATCGGCGTAAGTTACGGGTTGACAGCGGGATGGAACGGCAGACAGCAATGTTTCGATAAGTCGCGTGCAGGAAGCGAGGGAGAAGGATCGCTCGGATACTGTGGCGACGAACTTGCCGGACGTTTCATTATGGGTAATAATCGTGATGGTTCGGTATGTCATGTTAAGGATATAGCCATGTCTGGAGCCTATAATGTGGTTGGTTGCTCTTTGGAAGCGTTAGACAATAATTTGGTCAAGCTTGACCATTATAATCTCGTAGATATAGCTTTCGGTCTGCAACGTAACGACGGTCATTCGCTGGTTGTGTACAAGACATTCAGCGAGACGCTGCAAAGCAAGTTGAGAAGTTACGCCAAATCGGGCGGACGAATCCTTGTCAGCGGTGCTTATGTGGGAAGCGATATGACGCAGCCTCATGAGAGAAGTTTTATGTCTGACGTGTTGAAGACCACGTTTACAGGAACTGATACTAATGCTGGCAATAACATGGTGGACGGTCTTGGATTGTCGTTCGACATTATAAGACAAATTAATGACCGTCATTTCGCAGCCACATCCGTTGACCGAATTGCTGCATGCGATGGACGTTCGTTCGCCGCTATGCGCTATCAGGACGGAAGCACGGCAGGTGTGGCTTACGACGGAACTGACTATAAGAGCTTTGTAATGGGCTATCCGTATGAATGCATAAATAACGTCAGAACCCGTCAGCAAGTAATGAAGGGCTTGCTTGGCTTCTTGCTGAAGTAGATATAATAATGTGAATAGATTAAAGAACTTAATAAACCTAAAGACTATGTTTAAAATTCAAGCAAATGCTTCTGGAACACGAAGCATCGAGGTGTCAGAAGCTCATCTCGAAACAATCAGAAAATACAAGCTTCTCGACCGTCTTGTCAGCAGCAACGGTATAGTTGACGAACCGACGCTCGACAAGTTGAAGATGAATGTGCGTTCAATGCTCGAATCGTCGGGCGTAGCGGATAAGGCGCTGCTCGACCTTTGTCTGGACGTTATCTACAATAACAATATGAAGGCCCTCGGACTGCAGAACCTTACAGCCCTCTATCGTAGTTGGGAGGAAAAGGCCGAAGCTGACAAGGAAGAGGAGAAAACAGAGGGATAATTAAAAGATAAAAACATACAGGAATTTAGTATAGATGATGAAAGAATACAGGCTTACAGACTGGTTGCCGACAACAAAAAAAGAGATAGAATTACGAGGATGGGATTCGGTGGATGTCATCCTTTTCTCAGCTGACGCTTATGTGGACCATCCGTCCTTTGGTGCAGCTGTAATCGGACGCACGCTTGAGGCTGCAGGATATCGTGTGGCTATAGTTCCACAGCCAGACTGGCATGGCGACTTCCGCGATTTCAAGAAACTTGGTCGTCCTAATCTCTTCTTTGGTATTGCGCCAGGATGTATGGACTCGATGGTCAACAAGTATACAGCTGGCAAGCGTCTTCGTTCAGAAGATGCCTACAGCCCAGACGGACGTCACGATTGCAGACCGGAGTATCCCACCATTGTCTATACTAAAATCCTCAAGCAGCTCTTCCCTGATGTTCCGGTTGTACTCGGTGGCATTGAGGCTTCTTTAAGACGACTCACTCATTATGATTATTGGAAGGAAGGCTTGCAGAAGTGCATATTGTGTGATTCTGGAGCCGACATGATAATATACGGAATGGGCGAGAAGCCTATTGTGCAGTTATGTGCAGATCTTAGTGAAGGAAAGAACATCGGCGACATCCATGATATTCCGCAGACAGTATACCTTTGTCGTGAGGACGAAGTGCCGGGAGGAATATGTGATGACGACATTGTTCTTTATAGCCATGAAGAATGTCTCGTAAACCGTAAGGCTCAAGCTGATAACTTCCGCCATATCGAGGAAGAGTCTAACAAGATGCATGCGCAGCGTCTGCTGCAGAGTGTGGACGGGAAGTACGCTGTTGTGAATCCTCCTTATCCGCCGATGACTACAGAAGAACTCGACCGTTCGTTTGATATGCCTTACACACGCCTTCCACACCCGAAATATAAGGGTAAGCGTATTCCGGCTTATGAGATGATCAAGTTCTCGGTTAATATTCATCGTGGCTGTTTCGGAGGTTGTGCTTTCTGTACCATTAGCGCCCATCAGGGCAAGTTCATCACATGTCGTTCTAAGGAGAGCATTGTGAAGGAGGTGAAGAAGGTGATAGAGATGCCCGATTTCAAGGGCTATCTGTCAGACTTGGGTGGTCCTTCTGCCAATATGTATGGCATGAAGGGACGCAATCCGAAGGCTTGTGCAGTCTGCAAGCGTCCTTCGTGCATCAATCCCCAGATATGTCCCAACCTCAATACTGACCACACTTCTCTTCTTGAAGTCTATCATGCAGTGGATGCTCTTCCTGGCATTAAGAAGAGTTTTATCGGTAGTGGTGTGCGTTATGACCTCCTGCTTCACAAGAGCAAGGACGAAAAGTCGAATGCCGCAGCGCGTCAGTATACTCGCGAACTAATATGTCGTCACGTCAGCGGACGCTTGAAAGTGGCTCCCGAGCATACGTCAGATGCGGTGCTGAAGCTTATGCGTAAGCCTTCGTTCAAGCTGTTCGAGGAGTTTAAGCAGATTTTCGACAGAATTAATAAGGAGGAAAATCTGAATCAGCAGATTATACCATACTTCATCAGTTCGCATCCAGGATGTAGAGAAGAAGATATGGCAGAGTTGGCTGTTATAACGAAGCGCCTTGACTTCCATCTTGAGCAAGTGCAGGACTTTACGCCCACTCCTATGACTGTAAGCACCGAGACTTGGTATACGGGTTACGATCCTTATACGCTTGAGCCTGTGTTTAGTGCTAAGACTCCACGTGAGAAGCAGGCTCAGAGACAATTCTTCTTCTGGTATAAGCCTGAAGAGAGAAGAGCTATCGAACAGGAACTGAAGCGAATCGGTCGACCGGACCTTATACAGAAGCTTTATGCTGGCGTAAGAATGCCGAACAACGACCGTAACTTTGGCAACAACCGACGTCCTAAGTTTGAGCGCGAAGCATGGGAACAGGGCAAGTCAAAGCCGGAGCGTAATGCTAAGAGAAAGCCGAAGTCTGAGCATGATACAAATTGGAAACCGAAGTTCGAGCGTGATTCGAAGGGGAAGCCTAAGTTTGAGCGCGAATCAAGAGATAAAGGCAAGCGCCGTCGCTAATACATTACGGCGTTATTTATTCCTCCTTTTCTTGCTGCATTGCGGGCATACCCCCTTTATGACGAATGACGTGGTGAGAGAGACAAAGCCCTCCGGCAGGTCGAAATGCGGCGCTTTTATACCGTCAAGGCAGAAGGAGCGCTTGCATGACTTACAGTAGAAATGGATGTGATTGTCTTGGTGATGACATTTTCCCTTTTCTCCGCACAACTCGTAATTGACAATGCCGCGTCCGTCCTCAAACGTATGCACCACATCGTATTCGATGAAGAGCGTCAGAGTACGGAAAATGCTCGACTTGTCCATGTTTAGCATTTTTGTCTCGAGATCCTTTAGGGTCATGGGCATCGTCTGTGAGTGGAGTGCTTGGTATACGAGTATGCGGTTGGCTGTAGGCTTTACGCCCTTTGCTTCCAGTAGCATGGCAGCTTCTTCAGGCTTAATCATAAAGTTAAGATTTAGTTTTTAAAGTAAAAAACGTGAACCCGACGACGCTATTAAAGTGGTGTTGTCAGGTTCACGTTTTATTTTACAGATGATTCTTTATTCCTCTTCCGGAGTGATAAGCTTATATCCCTTTCCGTGGATGTTGATAATCTCAATCTGGTCGTCGTCCTTGAGGTGCTTACGCAGCTTTGTGATGTAAACGTCCATAGAGCGTGCATTGAAGTAGTTGTCGTCAATCCATATTGTCTTCAATGCGAAATCGCGCTGCAGAATCTCGTTTGCGTGGCTGCAGAGAAGTGCGAGAAGCTCGTTCTCCTTCGTGGTAAGCTTTGTCTGCTTGTCTCCGATGGTGAGCAGCTGCTTCTGTGTGTCGAAGGTGAAGCGTCCGATGTGGTATACAGAGCTTTCCTTGTTCTTCTTGCCGCGGACACGGCGGAGGATAGCCTCAATACGGAATACGAGCTCCTCCATTGAGAAAGGCTTGGTGATGTAGTCGTCTGCTCCGATTTTGAAGCCTTCCAGAATATCCTCTTTAAGAGTCTTGGCTGTGAGGAATATGATAGGTATATCAGCGTTTGCCTGGCGGATTTCCTGGGCGAGTGTGAAGCCGTCCTTCTTGGGCATCATCACGTCGAGCACGCAGATGTCAAACTTTTCCTTCAGAAATGCCTTGTAACCAGCTTCTCCGTCGGGGCACAACTCTGCTGCATAGCCCTTGGCTTGCAGATATTCGCGAAGCAGCATACCGAGGTTCTCGTCGTCTTCGCAAAGCAGTATTTTCAACATGTCGTCCATAATAATATGTTTTTTATTTGTTATTTTTTATGTTCTAAATTCTCTTTCTTTTATATTTTAGCTTTCTTTAATTATAGGCAGCTTTACTGTGAACTTAGTTCCCTTGCCTAATTCGCTCTCTATTGAGATGTCGCCGTTATGTAGCATCACAATCTTCTTTACGTATGCCAGTCCAAGTCCGAATCCCTTAACGTCATGCACGTTGCCGGTATGAACTCTATAGAACTTGTCAAACACTTTCTTTAGGTTGTCCTTTCTGATTCCGAGTCCGGTGTCTCGAACCGAGAGATACAGGTGTTCGTTGTCGTTCCATGTCCGCAGGTAAATATTGACGGGTTGGTCAGGCTTGCGATATTTCACGGCGTTGTCCAGCAGATTGTTTATAACGTTCTGGAAGTGCACCTCATCTACGTACAGTGCAGACTCCACAGCTTCTATCTCCGTATATATCTTTCCGCCGGTATGTTCCACTCGCAGAGAGAAGGAGTTGGCGATGTTTTCCACCATCTCGTTAAGGTCGAGCTTCTTCTTCTTGAAGACTGCCTTCTTGCGGTCAAACATTGACATCTGCAGCACTTTCTCAACGAGGAATCTCAGACGTTTCGACTCGTCATTGACCACTTTGCCGAGATGCTCCATCATTGCTGGGCTCTTTGTCACCGACGAGTCATTCATCATCTGCGCGGCAAGTGAGATGCTTGCTATTGGCGTCTTCAGCTCGTGCGTCATATTGTTGATAAAGTCATTCTTTATCTCCGTGTAACGCTTTTGGCGGAATATCACGACGATGGTGAAGATGAACGTCACGAGCAACACTATGGTGAATACCACAGAGGGTATCATGAATCTCACAGATGAGTAGATATATGCTCCCATGTCCGGGAAGTGAATCTTCACTACACCCATGTTCTGTTGTGGGTCGTTTCGGAAGAGCACCTGCGAATATGTAAATTCCTCGCCTTCGTCAGTATAGTCCGGACAACGATAAACCTCTCGTCCGTCCTGTGTGCATACCGTGAAGTGGTATGGGATGTTTATGCCGTTGTTCATCAGCTCTGCCTTGAGGTCTTGGTCAAGGAGCTTGAAGTTTATGCGTTCTTTAAGTGGCTTCTCTGATGCCGAATAGAGGATGGAGTAGACCACCTCGTCAAGCAGTGCTTTTTGGTAGATGTATCTGTTCTTGACAATTTCCTGAAGCGACTTTGAAGCTTCACTCAGCGAATTCTTGTCCGTATGAAGAATCATTCCCTTCGGCATTTGTGATGGCTTGGTGGTTATGGTCTTCAGCTCGAACGAAGAATAGATGGTGCCGTCCTTACCAGTTACAGAGTATTGGTGTGACTGCTGTATGCTGCCGTCCAACTTCCCGGACCGTGTGCCCACAGAGTCTTTCTTGAAGGCGCGTCGTTCTGTCTCGTTAACGTCTTTCTCCAGATAACGGAGAGTCTCGTTAAGCTCAAGGTTACGCGATGCCTGATAGAGGGCTCTGTTCACCGACTCGTCAAACTGTTCCTTCTTCATATCCACCATTTCCTGAATGTATCTCAGCTGCAGGTAGAGTAGGGCGAGGAAGGACAGTCCCATTATTGTTGCTATTGTCCAAATTGTTCTTTTCTTCATCTCCTATCATTTATGTATGACGTCTGCCCTTGCGGGCTTCTCTATATATTGCAAAGTTATGTTATTCTTTCTTATAACTTTCTTTCTTAAACCGAAATTATACGCAAATTCGCAATTATTAACCTCTTTCGAGATTTATAATTGCGAATTATTAATTATAGCTATTTCTTTCGTTAAGATTGTCTTGACGTTCTGAAACCGTCCATGTTGATATACTTTCTTTTCATCAGCCGTTTATAGATGTTCTTTAGCCATAAGTTATGTGTGGCTATGAATACCATTCCGATTGTCAACATTACGGAGTAGGATACGTTGTCGCTGAAGACGCTCTGCAATACTGCACACATGACGTTAGGCAATATGAATATCACGCCCATCAATATCATCTGGATGTAGTTGTTGTCCGCTCCGTTGTTATTGGTCAGCTTCTGATTGAGTGGGATTGTCTGCTTGTTGTATACTGCCATCTGTAACAGCACAAAATATTGGAATCCCATAGTGAATATGGCATAGCTTACGAGCATGAACAGCGACCACTTACCTGAAATCACCACTGGAAGCATCAGCAGGAACGGCACAATGAGCAAGGCTGACATAAGATAATACTTTGCCTTCAGGATATTGAGGATGTTCTCACGTCTGGTCATCAGTCCGTCTATGTAATTGCCTTCGTATCCCATCACCTTCACGAGGATGGTTGATCCGTAGAGAATGAAGTTATAGAGTCCCCAGAAGTTTGTCATGCCCTGTGAGTCGTATATGTCTGAGGTGATGATGATTGCACTTATGAATACCACGCCTACAGAGTCGAATAATAAAGCTTTCTTCGGCACTTTGTTACGTAATGTCAGCTTGATTTCGAGCTGGAGGAACGATCCGAGCTTGCCGTACTTTTCAAGGAAACCATAATTACGTACAGTTTTTATTTCTTTTACAGTCTTTGTCTTGAAGAGCTCGTCTTTTACAAAGGTGATTTGTATTTTCCTGTTTACGGCTATGGTTGCAGCGAGAATTGCCATGGCAAGAAGCAGAGGCAACAGGCTGTGACTGTCAATGGCGGTGCCTGCATTGGCATAGAAATACACAAGCTTGTCAAATCCTATCTCAGCGTCACCATATATATATAGTGGTGAGAATGCCAAGGCATAGTATCCGATGGGGAGCGCCCACCATAGCAGATTGCTGTTGATGAGGGTTCGTGCGATGGAGTACCATTGACTGTTGGCAAGTATCAGAATGTAGCTGAACAATATAAGGTTTATTGACACTAATGCTCCGTAACTGAACACCACAGACATTATTATATAAGGTATTATAAGCGCCAGCCACAAAGCATTACCCCAATTTATTAACGATGATGTTATGAAAGCATCTATGCCTACAGCTGTTGGCAAGGGTAGGAGAGTGTATGGCTTGACTATCTGTGATGGAGTCTGCTGTGCAAGAAATCTTACAAAAAAGTCGAATGTCAGTATGAAGGGTAATGTGGCGCATAGAATCTCCGTTGCCGTAAACGTACGGCTGTCGTTCGCAATAAGGGCGAAAATTACGGAGGCAGCCATTAAGTATACTGCCATTAGCGCCATCGAGATGAACACAACCACCTTTGCAGCCTTGTTCTTTCCGAAGTCAAGGCTGCGGCGTTCTGCCATCCTGCGATGCTTTAGCAGTATGCGTATGGCATCAAATCGCTTAATCCGGTAGTTCATGTGCTTCTTATCTTAGGTCGATAACTTCCGCCGACGGATAGTCTTTGGAGTTGAAGGAGAAGAGTGAGTCTGGCTGTTTCCTTGACGACAGCGAACCGATGGTAATGGTATACCACTTATTCGAGTGTTTCATCTTTATCTTCGAAGGCACGCTGGTCTTTTTGTTCACTGTCACGTACATCTCCTGAATGCTCTGCTTCTTTGTCTGAGCCACAAGGTGCACCACGTTGTTAGCGCCTTCGCTTTTCGCAGACAGCGTATATCCCTTCTTGTATATGTTGACGAAGGTGTAGGGATTCATCATCTGCTGTTGGGCGAGGGTAGGGTTGCTGACGTTCACCTCGTCGTTCCTCTTCATGTATGTCCATTGTGTCTTGCCGTTGAACCATACGGTTGCGGCAGAAGTCTTGGCGTGAAACTTATTGCCTTTCACGGCTATTGTGCCACTGATTTTGCCGTTTGTAGGGTGCGCCATGGTGAAAGAAGCGCTGATACCTCCAGGCTTCGATATCACTCTGGCTGTCTTGTCCATAATGGCGCGGGCTTGCTTGGCGTTTGCCTGTGCATAGGACTGGGTTGGGATGGCACAAAGTGTGGCTATCACCATCGACAAGTAAAATAATACGTGTTTCATTGTCCTGAGTTTTTATTAATTTTATAATGTCGTTTCCTTATTTCTGCTTCATCTGACTGAGAATCATGTTCAGTTGGTTCTCGTCAGCTACGAGCACGTCGCGCGGCTTGCCTCCATGTGCTGCACCTACGATGCCGGCGCTTTCGAGCTGGTCCATAAGGCGTCCTGCTCTGTTATATCCGATGGAGAATCGGCGCTGTATCATACTGGTGCTTCCTTGCTGGCTGATAATCACAGACCGTGCAGCCTCCTCAAAGAAGGGGTCAAGATTGCCTATGTCGCCAGGTCCGTTGCCGCCTGCTCCGTTTGCGTCGTCGTCACCCTTGGGTTCGGGCAATTCCATTGGCTGAACAGGTCCTGCCTGATTGGCGATATACTCGTTTATCTTGACAATCTCCGGAGTGTTGATGAATGCACACTGTACACGTGTCGGCTCGTTGCCGTTCAGATAGAGCATGTCGCCCATACCGATGAGCTGGTTGGCTCCCGGACGGTCGAGGATGATGCGTGAGTCCATCATCGAGCTTACCTTGAAGGCTATGCGTCCAGGGAAGTTGGCCTTGATGTTACCCGTGATGATGGATGTGGTAGGACGCTGTGTGGCGATGATCATGTGTATGCCGACGGCACGAGCCAGCTGCGCAATACGTGCGATAGGCATTTCCACTTCCTTTCCGGCTGTCATGATAAGGTCGCCGAACTCGTCGATTATCACAACGATGTAAGGCATAAACTCATGTCCCTTTTCAGGGTTGAGGCGATGATTGAGGAACTTGTCGTTATATTCCTTTATGTTTCGCGCTCCTGCGAGTTTCAGAAGGTCGTAGCGATGGTCCATGAGCGTGCAAAGACTCTTCAGCGTGCGTACCACCTTTGTTACGTCGGTGATGATGGGTTCGTCATCGTCGTCCACCTGCGCCATGAAGTGATTGGCAATGGGAGAGTAGACGCTGAACTCCACCTTCTTCGGGTCGATAAGCACCAGCTTCAGCTCGTTAGGATGCTTCTTGTAGAGCAAGGATGTGATGATGACGTTCAGACCTACTGACTTACCCTGTCCGGTAGCACCGGCAACCAGAAGGTGCGGTATCTTGGTAAGGTCTGCCATAAACACCTCGTTGGTGATGGTCTTTCCGAGTGCGATAGGCAGGTCGAACTTTGTTTCCTGGAACTTCTTCGAGTTCAGGATGCTTTCCATCGACACGTTGTGGCGTTTCTTGTTAGGCACCTCAATGCCGATAGTGCCCTTACCGGGAATAGGAGCGATAATACGGACGCCCAAGGCAGACAGACGAAGGGCGATATCGTCCTCAAGGCTGCGTATCTTGGTTATTCGTATACCCTCCGCAGGTGTTATCTCGTACAGCGTGATGGTAGGACCGACAGTTGCCTTTATCTCTCTGATTTCTATGCCGAAACTCTTGAGCACTCTGACGATTTCCTCGTTGTGTGTCTTTATCTCCTCCATGTCCACGTACGGCTTTCCTTCGTTGTCGTCATGCTTGAGGAGGTCCAGTCCCGGGCGCTTGTATCTTGTGAAAGGTTCGAGCGGGTTTATGGGGGTGTCAAAGGTGGTGGAGGCCACGTTCTGTCCTGACGCCTTCTCTTCCTTTCCCACTTCCACCGTCAGACGTTCGTTAGGATTGCTGACTGTCTGGCTTGCTGTCCTTGTTTGTGCCGGAGCCGGTTTTGCCGTGTGCGTGCTGTTGGCAGAGGTGTTTGCGCCCATAGCAGAGAAGTTTGTCAGGTCTATGACTGATGATGTCTCCTCATTGCGTGGTGTGGCGTCATTAGTTTGATTAGCCGCATTGTTGCTCTTGCGGCTCTTCTTGTTGCTTTCTTCTGTGTGATCATCTGCTGATACCGTTGTCTCGGTGTCATCTTCTCCCTCATTAAGCTTTGTCAGCTTGTCGTTCACCATTTCAGAAGCTTTCGAGGCAGCTGTTTTCAGAGGATTAAACATGCGTCTTATCCATGTGATGGTCTGCTTGCTGATGAAAGTAAGAATGGCTACTGCTGTGAAGAATAGCAGGGCTGTCAGTCCGGGAGGGCCGATGAGGTTCTCTGTATAGGTGACGCTTACGACACCATGATTGCCACCAGGATTGAAGAACAGGTCTGGCAACAGCGGGGTCAGCACTTTCGACATAAATACTGATAGCCATAACATGGTGACGCACGTTCCGAAAAACCATTTCCAAAGGTTCACCTGATATACCTGCATCATCTTAATGCCCACAACTATAAGAAAGCAGGGTATGAGAAATGCTGCATATCCGAAACAGTTCGTTATGAAGAAATAAGATAATAGAGCGCCAAAGGAACTTCCGTAGTTGACGAATTTCCTGTCTGTATTTATCCATTCTCCGGGACGAAGATTCTCAAGTATGCTTTGGTCTGCTGCTCCCGTTTTCATGTAGGAGAACATTGCTATGAGCGTGTAAACAGCGAATGCAATAATCAGAAGCCCGAACAGGAAATCTGCTCTTTCGCTTTTCAGAAATCTTGCCAATCCTATCGCTTCTCTTATATTTGAAGGCTTACGTTCTGTTTTTTTCTTTGCCATTTTACTAATGATATATATTTAATGTACTTCTTTCATTCCCTCTTTACTGTCCTAACGAGGAATATTAAGTACAAAATTAGTGGAAAAAACTCGTAAAGAACCATATTTTCATAACTTTTTTCTAATTTTGCAGAATCTTTCATATTAGATAAGAATGAAAAAAATATACGATAAATTCGACAAGTCGATAATCAACTCTCTGCCACTCGTTACATTCCCTGGCAAAATCATAGTGGTCCTTAATGAATACGAGGCAGATAGAGCTGTTGAATATCTGCTTTCCTGCGACGTGCTCGGCGTCGACACAGAGACAAGACCGGCTTTCCGAAAGGGAAACAATCATAAGGTGGCGCTGCTTCAGGTTGCCACACGCAAGGAGTGTTTCCTTTTCAGACTTAATCATCTGGGACTCCCAAAGTCGCTTCTCCGCCTTCTTAGCAATAAGCAGGTGCCGATGGTCGGACTTTCATGGCACGACGATCTTATGTCTCTTCATCGCCGTGAGCAGTTCGAGCCTGGATGGTTTATTGACATCCAGGATATTATTGGCAATTTGGGAATCGTTGATAAGAGTCTTCAGAAACTTTATGCCAATCTCTTCGGCGAGAAGATCAGCAAGCGCCAGCGACTCACCAATTGGGAGGCAGACGTACTGACAGAACGTCAGAAAGAATATGCTGCCATAGACGCATGGGCTTGCATAAAGCTTTATGATGAGATAATGAATCTTCTTGCCACGAAAGAATACGAGTTGGAGGTTGTTCCTGAGGAAAAGCCTGCAGCAGACAATAATTCATAGACAAAATCATTTTCAGACAGTATATATATAATAATGTATAAGAATCTATATTTAAAGAAAGGTAAGGAGGAAAGCCTTAAGCGCTTCCATCCTTGGATCTTCTCCGGAGCAGTTGCTAACATCGACGATGGTGTAGAGGAGGGCGAGATTGTAAGAGTGTTGACCTCGTCTGGTGACTTCATCGCCGTGGGTATGTATCAGATTGGCAGCATTGCCGTGCGAGTGCTCTCTTTCCGCGATGTTCAGATTGACGCCGACTTCTGGGTAGCCCGTCTTCAGTCGGCATGGGATATGCGTACTGCCATAGGTCTTATTGGACGTCAGGACAACAATATGTTCCGTCTTGTGCATGGCGAAGGCGACAATCTTCCCGGTCTTATCATCGACTGCTATGGCGACACAGCCGTTATGCAGGCGCATAGCGTGGGCATGCACTTGGTGAAGAACGACATTTGCGAGGCTTTGGTGAAGGTCAGCGGTGGAGCCATCTCGAGCGTATACTACAAGAGCGAAACCACATTGCCGTTTAAGGCAGACGTCGATCATGACAATGGATTCATATACGGCTCTACGGGTAGTGACGTGGCTATGGAGAACGGACTCCGTTTCCATATCGACTGGCTGAAGGGACAGAAGACTGGCTTCTTCGTCGATCAGCGTGAGAACCGCAGTCTGCTTGAGACATATTCGGCTGGACGTTCTGTTCTCAATATGTTCTGCTACACCGGTGGCTTCTCCGTTTACGCAATGCGTGGTGGCGCAAAGCTTGTCCATTCAGTAGACAGCAGCGCCAAGGCTGTCGAACTTACCAATAAGAATATAGCTCTCAACTTCCCAGGCGACGAGCGTCATGCCGCTTTCTGCGAGGATGCTTTCAAGTATTTGGATGCCAACGACAAGATGTACGACCTCATCGTGCTCGATCCTCCAGCTTTCGCCAAGCATCGTGCTGCCTTGCGTAATGCTCTTAAGGGTTACACACGCCTTAATGTCAAGGGCTTGCAGCGCATCAAGCCGGGTGGTATTCTCTTTACGTTCAGCTGCTCGCAGATTGTGACGAAGGAGAACTTCCGTGCTGCTGTCTTTACTGCTGCTGTACAGGCCAACCGTAAGGTTCGCATCCTGCACCAGATTCATCAGCCGGCGGACCATCCCATCAACATCTATCATCCAGAGGGTGAATATCTGAAGGGACTTGTGCTTTATGTTGAATAACAATATTTCTATAAATAATTTTGTAGCTTCCGTGTCTTCCTTTGCAAACATCCATCATCTGTTTGCAAAGGAAGGCATTTATCTTGTGGCGCTATCAGGAGGTGCTGATAGTGTGGCCTTGCTCCTTGCCCTTCTTGACATCGGAGTAAGGGTGGAAGCTGTTCATTGCAATTTTCATTTACGTGGCGAGGAGTCGGATCGTGACGAGCAGTTCTGCAAGGACCTTTGCAGTAAATATAATGTCGAACTTCATCTTGTTCATTTCGACACGCGCGAATATGCAGCTCTCCATCATGTGAGCATAGAGATGGCTGCACGTGATTTGCGTTACGCTTATTTCGAGAGATTACGTAGCGATATGGGAGCCGAAGCCATTTGTGTGGCTCATCATCGTGACGACAGCGTCGAGACGGTTCTCCTCAATCTGGTACGTGGAACCGGACTTCGCGGGCTTCGCGGCATCCAGCCTAAGAACGGCAACATCGTCCGTCCGTTGTTATGCGTAAGCCGTGACGATATCGAATGCTTCCTTGATAGTATCGGACAGGATTATGTCACGGACAGCACTAATCTGCATGATGATGTTAAGCGAAACAAGATAAGGCTCGACGTCCTTCCACTCCTTGAAACTCTTAATCCTGATGTACGTCAGTCCATCTTCCGTACTTCTCTTCGTGTTGGCGAGGCGCTCAAGATGTTTGATGCTGCAATGACGGAGAGCGTGGCAAAGGTGTTTGCTGAAAATCCGTTTGGAGGCGGAGTCATAAATCTTCAGACGCTCCTTTCCCAACCATCGCCTGAATATGTGCTTTTTGAGATTCTTGGCAGATTCGGATTCACATCACGGCAGGTAGACGATATCTATGCCAGCATTGGGGCATGTGGTATTGGCAAGGTCTTTTCCTCTTCGGAATACGACTTGCTGTTTGATCGTGATCAGCTTGTTGTGGAAAAGAGAAAGGATGAAACAGAACGGCAGCGAGTAATACGAATACCCGAACCTGGTTCGTATGTGTTTGGCGATGAACTTAGGGTGAAGGCGGTAGAGGAGGAGTGCGGTGCCGACTATAAACCGAGCCGAAGCAACAGTTGTGTTTGTCTTGATGCGGCAGAGCTTGTCTTCCCTTTGACAATCCGTCATATAGCAAAAGGCGACCGCTTTATGCCTTTCGGCATGCATGGTCAGTCTAAGCTTGTCAGCGATTATCTGACAGATAGGAAGAAAAACGCTTTCGAAAAACGTGCGCAACTTGTACTTTGCGACTCTAAGGGTAGGATAGCATGGTTAGTGAACGAACGCATAGACGACAGATTCCGTATTAGTGATAAGACGCAGAAAGCCGTGCGGATTTCGGTAATATTGAAATCTGATGATTGATGTAGTGTTATCTTATTGTCCACTATGCAAATATTGTCTAAAAGGTAAAAAACTGTTACAAAATAAAAATTGATTATAGAGTTCAGGTTTGTTGTTTATTCGGTGTTTTGCCGTGCAAACAGCACCCATGTTTAACGATAGAGCCTCTTTTACACTCTGATAGTGCAGCTATAGAAGCGCAAAAGAGGCTTTTTTGTGTACCAACAGCGACAGTATTGGAGTGTAAAAGTGGCTCTATTGCAGAAAAAAACGGCTCTTTTGCGAGTCTGATTTCATAACATTTCGCCAGAAAATCACGTAACCTACTGTGCGCAAACGTATTAGCTCAAACCGCTCAAAACTCGAGAATTTCGCACCAAAGATTTTGTCGTGCGCTGAGCTCATAGTATTGAACATTAGAAATGCAAATATTGTGTCTGACGGCAAGGCGTCCGAATTTTGAATTATGAGTTTTCTCTCCCAACCCCTAAACTCTCAACCCCCAATTCTCAACTCTCAACTATATATAATTAATGTGTTGCTGTTTCCGAACACAGCTTTCAGTTGAGGTATATCAATTTCAACCCTAAAAGTGCATGTTTTCTTAACTTTTTTGCCTGAAAGTTTTGGAGATACGGAAAAAAGCTATACCTTTGCATCCGCTTTCGAGAACG
>ERZ1023873.95-NODE-95-length-26088-cov-6.800868_pt1 | contig 26088 bp, 32 predicted proteins | sample MGYA00380391_ERZ1023873 | MGnify/ENA primary metagenome ERZ1023873 (study PRJEB33179, sample SAMN07449006) | human gut metagenome | biome: Human-gut; feature: Human associated habitat; material: Faeces | host: Homo sapiens | place: India: Bhopal | collected...
ATATTATACCAGTAGATGAAGATAAAATTAAAGAAACCCAAGAATGGTTTGACAAGCATCCTGATTTTGGCACAATGTAATTAAATAGAAAGCCTTCTAGTTTTTATTGACTAGAGGGCTTTTTTGTGTTATAATATATTTATAAAGAAATCCAATAGAAAGGAGTAGCATAAATTATGCGAATGGCAAAATGTCCTATATGCGGACAGCATAATGTCAACGGTTTTAAAAATAACAACAAGTGGTATTCAACTTGTTATAATAAAGAATGTCGATATACCACTGAGGTTGGTATGCCAACACGTGAAATGAGTCGCTTTAATTGGAATTTAAATTATGAACGTCTAACTGGCGAAATTCTTCATGATGAAATGACTGGCCGACAAAAGAGCGCTTATACGAAAAAGGAGATTCGTTGCGGTGTACCAGAGCTAGTCCAATGCTTTTCTCAAAAAGACTTTGAAAACTGGGAACAAATCTACGACTACTCAAAAATTAACTGGGTTGTGCCAAAAAGCAAGAAACAACGCACAGCATATAAAAAGCGTAAGCAAAAAAAGTATGCTGAAAAGGAATAGAAATGCAATTAGACGTGCTTTACGAAGTTATAGTGCCTGAGCATATGGATAAGAAACTTAAAGTAGGTCAGCCCGGACATTATGAATATATTGGCGGGGGATTCTTTTCAGGTTATCGCTATGTGCCTGCGGTTCAAGGAACTTGGGAACCTGTAACGGTTTCTGAAAAGCGATATATTTTTGAAAAAAGAAAAAAGGCTAAGAAATTCTGTCTAGAAAATAATTATCCTTTTGAATACATCCATGAGCAAAAGTGTTAAATTAATATACTCTTTATATGAAGAAGGACGGTGATGCCAATGACAGTGCCGCGATTTGATATTCACAATCACACGCACTATTCTTAGCCAACTTACGACTTATTGATTCAACTGTCAAACCAAAAGAACTAATTGATAGAGCTATAGAATTAGGTCTTGCAGGAATTGCAATCACCGACCACGAGTCATTAGGTGGACACGTAGAACTTGACCGTATTCAAGAAGAATACAAAAACAAATATCCTGATTTTAAAATTGTTCGCGGCAATGAGATTTATCTTACAGATACGCGAAATTCTGGTCAATATTACTATCACTTTGTACTATTAGCTTTAGATGCTGTCGGACATAAAATGTTACGTGAGTTATCTTCTACTGCTTGGATTAACAGCTATTTTGACCGAGGTATGGAACGTGTACCTACTTTAAAATCAGACCTTGCGGACATTATTAAAAAATATGGAAAAGGTCATCTACATGGTAGCTGTGCTTGTCTAGCGGGAGAAGTCAATCATAACCTTAATCTTATGATTCAAGCTGAAAAACAAAGAAATGCCGCGCAAGTTAAAGTATATCATAAGAATATTGTAACTTTTATCAAATGGTGTATATCAGTCTTTGGCAAAGATTACTTTTCCTTAGAAGTGGCTCCTGGTCGCAGTGAAGAACAATTTGCTGTCAACACTAGAATGAGTTCATTATCTAAAGTATTTAATCTTCCAATAGTAATAGGATGCGACACTCATTATCTTAAAAAAGAAGACAGATATGTACATAAGGCTTTTCTTAATTCTAAAGGTGGAGAGCGTGAAGTAGATTCATTTTATGAATATTGTTATCTACAATCTGAAAAAGAGATTATGGAAAATCTTAACGGCACAGGTCTTGATTATGAAGAATTGTGTGCAAATTCAATGAAGATTCTTGATAAATGTCAATATTATACTTTATATCATAAACAGCAAGTGCCGCAAGTGGAAGTTCCTTCTTATCCAAAAGAAGAAAAAAATCATCATTTCTATGATATAAATAAATATCCTACGCTTGATTATCTTATGCACTCCGATAATCCGCAAGAGCGTTATTGGATAAATTATTGCCAAAACGAATTAAACAAAAAAGGATTAAATAATGAAACATATCTTGCAAGGCTAGAGGAAGAAGCAGACATTAATAAAGTCATTGGCGATAAACTTGAGACTTGTATGTTTGCTTATCCTATCTTTCTACAGCATTATATTAATCTCTTTTGGGAGTGTGGTTCAACGGTCGGTGCTGGTCGAGGATCAGCTTGTTCTGGTCTTAACCATTGGCTTTTAGGCGTTACACAACTAGACCCAGTTGTTAATAATCTTCCTTATTGGAGGTACTCGAATAAGGAGCGTATCGAACTAGGTGATATTGATATAGACTTGGCCCCGTCTAAACGTGAATTAGTCTTTGAAAAAATCAGAGAAGAACGAGGTCAATTAGGATGTGTGCAGGTTTGTACATATGGTACAGTTACTTCTAAGGCGGCAGTAAAAATTGCCTGTCGAGGATACCGTTCAGATAAATATCCAAATGGTATTGAACTAGATGAAGCTGAATACCTTTCTTCTTTAATTCCTTCTGAACGTGGTTTTGTCTGGCCTTTATCTGATTGTTTCTTTGGCAACGAAGAGAAGAAACGTAAGCCCAATAGAACTTTTGTCCAAGAGGTAAATAAATTTCCTCGTCTACAAGAAATTTTATTGAATATCTGCGGCCTTGTCACGCAACGAGCTATTCATGCTTCTGGCGTTAACTTTTATGGAGAAGACCCATACCAAACAGCTTGCTTTATGAAAGCTAAGAACGGCGCTATTATTACACAATATTCTCTAGCAAATGCAGAGTACTGCGGTGATGTGAAGCTCGATTTCCTTGTGACGGAAGTGCAGGATGTAATTACTCAGTGTCTTAATCTCTTACAAGAGAATGGTAAGATTGAATCTGGTTTGACACTTCGTCAAATGTATGATAAGTACCTGCATCCTACCGTATTACCGTTACACGATGAAAAGTTGTGGAAAGCAGCTGTCTCTGGCAAAGTCTTAAAGTTTTTCCAATTTGATACACAGGTAGGTGGTCAAACCATTAAGCTATTAAAGCCGCATACGCCTCTTGAAATGGCGAATTGTAATTCCATCATGCGTCTCATGGCGAGTGAACAAGGTGATGAAACACCAACAGAACGATACAAGCGTATGAAAGATGATATGTCGCAATGGTATGCGGAAATGGATAAGTGGGGTCTTTCAAAGGAAGAGCAAAAGAGTCTAGAAAAGTATTACCTACCAACATATGCAGCACCTGCTCAGCAGGAAGATATGATGATAATCCTAATGGAAGTTTGCGGTTTTTCTTTATCTGAGTCGAATTTTGCAAGAAAAGTGTGCGCAAAAAAGAAGATGGATAAGATTCCTGAGCTGAGAAAAATGGTATTACAAGGTGCTCCAAATGAGAATCTTGGCAAGTACATTTGGGAGACTGCTATCAAACCACAGATGGGCTACTCATTTTCTCGAATTCATTCTTTAGCTTATTCCTATATTGGCCTTCAAACGGTCTATTTAGCTACCTATTTTCCTGTCGTATATTGGAATACAGCTTGTCTTCGAGTTGATGCTGGTCTTGATGAAGATGCCGCGTCTAATTATGGTAAAATTGCTAAAGCAATTGGTAATATGATTAATAATGGAGTTACAGTAAAGCCAGTAAATATTAACAAGTCTGGTTATCTGTTTGAACCAGACGAGGAAGACAACGCTATCCTATATGGAATGAAGTCTTTAAATGGAGTTGGTGGCGAAGTTGTTTCAAGAATTATCGCAAATCGTCCATACAATTCGTTCCAAGATTTTCTAGATAAAAATAATGAAAATAAGACTACAATTTTGGCTCTTATCAAAGGCGGCGCTTTTGATTCTTTCGATAGTCGCAAAAATATTATGAAACAATATATTGAGATTGTAAGCAATCCCAAAAAGCGTATCACAATGCAAAATTTTAAATCTTTAATTGATTATAAGCTCATTCCAAAAGAGCTAAAATTTCAAAAGCAAGTGTTCAATTTCGATAAGACAATGAAAAAACAATGCAAATATACAGCAGAGGAATTTGATTTAAGCAAATCAGATATACATTATAAGTTTTATAATAAATATTTCGATACTGACAGTCTATATATTAAAAATAATTCTATATGTTTAAATAAAAAGATTTGGAAAAAAGAATATGACAAAGTAATGCTTACCGCGAAAGATTACATCCAAGAGAACAAAGAAATGTTATTACAGAAGTTAAATAAAAAGTTATTCTTAGAACAGTGGAATACGTATGCAGCAGGTACATATTCAACTTGGGAAATGGATGCTCTTGGATACTATTATCACAAACATGAATTATCAAATGTTGATAAATCTATTTATAATATAGTATCGTATGGTAGCTTACCGACAACCCCACCAACTGATTACGTATTTAAACGTGGTGATAAAGAAATTAAGATTCCTAAAACATTTAGAATTATGGGGACAGTAGTCGGCAAGAATAATACAAAAGGACAAGTTGATATTCTTACAACTGATTCTGGTGTTGTAACTGTTAAGTTTGCATTAGATTATTTTGCAAAATATAATCGTCGTGTAAGTGAAAATATAAATGGTGAAAATAAGGTTATGGAACAAGGATGGTTTCAAAAAGGTGCCTTAATTGTAGTAAATGGCTATCGAAACGGTGATATATTTAGAGCAAAGAAGTATAAGAAAACTAATTCACATCAGCTATATAAAATCACGAAAGTGAATAAAGATGGCACCATAGAAATGACTAATAACCGCTATGGCGAAAATATTGACAATTAAATAAAGTTATGTTATAATATAGGAGTAAACAGAAAAGAAAGGTTTGCTCCTATATTTTTGGAGGTTTAATGTATCCAACAGTAATCGGTATTTGTGGTAAGTCTGCGGCGGGGAAGGATTTAACCGCCACTCGATTAGTTGAAGAATATAAAAAGATTGGCATCCCAGCAAAAAAAGTAATCAGTTATACAACACGTCCTCCAAGAGAAGGAGAAGTTGACGGCGTAGATTATCATTTTGTTGACTTGGAGACTTTCATTGAAATGCAATATAATAATAAATTTATCGAGCATACTGAGTTTCGTGGGTGGCGATATGGCACTGCAATCAATTCATTCGATGATAATTGTATAAATATCTGTGTCCTTAATCCTGTTGGTATGACAAAGCTCGAAAGACTTTGTCCTTGGACATTACAATGCGAATGCTTTTATCTAAAAGTTCCTTTACTTGTGCGGTTCAAGCGTTCTATTAAGAGAGAGCATACTTTCAAATGGGAATTCATTAGACGAGCATTTGCAGACTGGGAAGATTTCAGCGGAGGGTATGATGATTACTTTGGATATGGTTTGCATGAGCATGTGCTTCACTATCGAGGTAGTCGCACAGATTTTGTATCCAGTATTATGAATACTGACGAATTAATTCATACAGTTTCACAGCTAAAGCGTAAATATTTATCCAAATAAACGCATGGACATAAGTTTAGAAAGTTTATTAACCAATTTTTATATAGTAGAAAGAGGATAAAATGATTTTTCAAGTACGACAAGGAGTGTTTGAAACTAATTCAAGTTCAACACATACGCTAACTATCTGCTCAAAAGATGATTTTGACAAGTGGAAACATGGCGAGGTATTTTGGCTTGATAACGATTGGCACAAATTAGATACAAATAAGAATTTTGTCACTCCAGAAGAGCTAAAAGAGCTCGCGGAAAAGTACAATGAAGAACAACAGGAGCGCATTGACGCGGGAGATAAGTTCGCTAAGTTCGCTAAGGTGCTTGATATTGACAAGGTTCTCAATGAGCGTCCAGATTATGATAGTTGGAGAGATAGCTATTGGGACACTGAGCGTAGTTCGCTTGAAGCATATACAACAGATGATTTTTATGTGCGTAACGGTGACCTTGAAACTTATAGTGAAACTTTTACTTCTCCTTCTGGTGACGAAATGGTAGCGTTTGGAGCGTTTGGATATGATGGCTAAAGATTGGAATATGACAGCCAAAGGTTTTGACCCTCGCCCTTCCAATTGTGTTTCTTACAATAATGGTAACTATACAGTTACGTTATCTCTTGCAGACGGGACTATGATTCGATACAGCAAAGACGATAAATTAGTTCCGTCTTTTCCTGACTCAATGGATATTAAAATTACCAACTGCTGTTCGCTGAACTGCCGCTATTGTCACGAAAAATCGACAAAGAATGGACAGCATGGAGACATCTTATCAGATAGCTTTATTGACAAACTTCATCCTTATACTCAATTAGCATTAGGCGGTGGCAACGTTCTAGAACATCCTGACTTTGTGCCTTTTCTAAAGAAGTGTAAGAAGCTAAAATTAGTTCCGTCTGTAACAGTAAACCAGATTCATTTTATGCAACAGCATAAGTTTCTCAAGCAGCTAACAGATGAAAAGCTAATTTATGGTTTAGGCATTTCTTTCCATCATCCTGATAAGAATTTCCTGCCCATGCTCCGCAGTTTCCCTAATGCGGTCATTCATACCATCGCAGGCGTCACCAAGGAAAAGGACTATGAGTTTCTTTATGATAAAGGATTAAAGATTTTAATTCTTGGATATAAGAAATTTGGTCGTGGTATTCAAGCCTATAATGAAGCTCGCCAAATTACGGATTATCGTATCATGGTTCTTAAAGAACTTTTACCATATATGGTCAAAGAAAAATGGTTTGATAGTATTTCATTTGACAACCTTGCATTAAAACAACTTGACGTAAAGAACCTTGTGCCACGAGATAAATGGGACATGTTCTATATGGGCGATGAAGGTAGTTCCACGATGTATGTTGATATGGTCAATCGTGAGTTTGCGGCGAATTCTACGTCTGAGACTCGCTATCCTCTTTTGGACAATATAGAAGATATGTTAAAAGTAATTCACCAAGAGAAGAAGGAGAAAGATATTGACTAAATATATTACAAAGCGAAATGGAAATAAAGTAGAGTTCGATATTTCTAAGATTGAAAATGCAGTGTTTCGTGCGGCAAATGACATTGCGGATACTTTTGGATGGACTTCTGATTGTTGTCATGAAATTGCAAAGGATATTGCTTTTAGTTTTGAGGATGCAGAATATTACCATGACGATATGACAGTTGAAGACATTCAAGATGCAGTTGAGGAATTGCTCATGGACGATTACCCGCATGTTGCAAAATCATATATGATTTATCGCTATGAGCATCAAATTGCACGCCAAGAAAATTTTGAAGATGAATTACAAAAAATTGTAAATAATGATACTTCGAGTGCATATGCATATGAAAATAGCAACAAAGATTTTACATCTGTTGCTATTCAGAGAGATTATATTGCTGGCATGATGTCAACAAAATTAGCTTTAAAATATATTTTTCCAAAAGACGTTGTACAAGCTCACAAAGATGGTTATCTATATTTACATGATTTAGATTATTCATTCCAGCACACTTTAAATAATTGCGGCCTATTAAATCTTGAAGATATGTTAAATAATGGTACTGTAATTAGTGGGGTCAAAATTGAAAAACCGCATTCTTTATTAACTGCCACTACTATTGCAACGCAAATTATGATGCAGGTAGCAAACTTTCAGTATGGCGGCCAAACAATTAATTTGGGCCACTTAGCTCCATTTGTAAGAATTTCTTATGAAAAGTATTTACAGAAATATAAAGATTATGGTTTAGCTGAAAAACAGGCAAAGTCTTTTGCAGAAAAGGATATTAAAAAAGAGATTCGAGATAGTATCCAATGCCTTAATTATCAGCTAAGTACATTGTTCAGTGCTGGGTCAGGGCAAACTCCTTTTGCATCTGTGTTTATTTATTTGAATGATAATCCTGAATATACAAAAGAGCTTATTGCGTTAACAGAAGAATTACTTGAACAGAGACTTCTTGGTATGCCCAATGAAGATGGCGTGCGCGTAACTCAGGCTTTTCCTAAGATTCTGTATTGCCTAGATGAAGATAATTATAAGCCAGGTACAAAATATTGGTGGCTTACAGCAAAAGCAGCCAATTGTTCCATTCATCGTCTTGTCCCAGACTTTATTTCAGTAAAGAAAAGCAAGGAGCTAAAAGAAGGCTATGTTGTACCCAATATGGGTTGTCGTTCGTTCCTCGCTCCTTGGTATGATAAAAATGGAAAAGCAAAATTCTGGGGTCGTTGGAATTTAGGAGTTTGCTCTTTAAACCCACTTCTAATGGCTTATGATAGCAATAAAGATGAAGATAAGTTTTTCGAGATTTTAAAAAGTAAAGCGGAATTGGCAAAGAAAAGTCTTGAAGTGCGAGCTAAACGTTTAGCTAATACTAAATCAGACGTAGCTCCTATCCTTTGGCAGCATGGAGTCTATGCGCGTTTAAAGCCGGGCGAAACATTAAAAGAAATGGTGTACAACGGTTATTGCTCTGCTTCTTTAGGCTTTATCGGCTTAGCAGAGGTAACACAATATATGAAGGGTGTTAGTATTGCAACTCCCGAAGGTGAAGCATTTGCAACAAAAATTATGAGTTTCTTGAGCGATTTATGCGCCAAATGGAAAGAAGAAACCGGAATCGGATTTTCACTTTATTCAACCCCCTCAGAAAATTACTGTGGTAAGGCTTGTCATGCTGTAAAGGCCAAATATGCAGAACAATTTAAATCTGATTTTGGGGAAACAAAAGATTACTTAGAGAACTCCTATCATATTCCTTCGTGTGAAGAAATTGACCCATTCTCAAAAATTACCATTGAAGGAAGGTTGCAGGCACACAGTCTAGGCGGTTGTTTAAGCTATATTAACTGCGCAGATATTACAGCCAATCCATCTGCTATTTATAAGGTGCTTGAATGTATCTATAATAATTGTCTATATTGTGAAATCAATGTTATTACTTCCTATTGTCATACATGCGGACAAAAACAAACAATCCATGTCCATGAAAACGAAGATGGCAGTACTTGGTGGGAATGCGATAATTGTGGTGAAACAGACCAAAATAAAATGGACGTTGCAGCGCGCACATGCGGCTACATCGGAACTAATTGGTGGAATAGTTCTAAAACCCAAGAAATTGCTAGAAGGTATTATAACTTAGATAACCATGAGGTTGGCGAAGAATGAGATATTTTCAAATAAGGTCAATGGATATTAGCAACGGTATCGGTATTGGCACTAGTGTCTTTTTATCTGGCTGTCACTTCCATTGTAAAAATTGTCACAACCAAGAGCTATGGGACTTCAATAGTGGTAATGAATATACTAATGACTCTAAGAATAAAATTTTAAAGACTATCCAGCCAAAATGGGTAGAAAGATTTTCAATTCTAGGTGGAGAACCATTAGAGACAATTAATTTAAAAGAGCTATTAGCTCTTATCGAAAACATTAAGGTCTTACGTCCTGATATTAAAATTTGGATTTATACTGGATACACCTATGAACAGCTCCAAGAGAGAATCAAAAAGAATAAAGACGATTATTATCTAGAACCTATTTTGCGACTCGCTGATGTTCTAGTAGATGGCCCATTTATCCAAGAGAAAAAAGATTTAACGCTTGCTTTTAAAGGCAGCTCTAATCAACGAGTAATTGATCTTCAAAAGACACATGCAGCAAATGATATTGTGCTTTTGGATATTTAAGTATGAGGGATAGATTTTATTCTATCCCTCATTTTTTTATTGACTTTTGTAAAGTATTATGGTATAATATAATTACAAACAATGAAGAAAGGAAAATATATGGCCGAAGCAGTAATTGATAATTACGCTCTAAATCAACAAATGTATGCCAAGATTACGCCACCTTCACATGATGAAGTAAATGCAATGTTCGTCAATGTAGGGGCATGGCTTTCAACGCATCACAAAAAGCATTACTATATGCTACTTAATAATGAACTTCATTATTACACTACCTTCAATCTTAAAAACCCAAATTATGATAAAATGATTCAAGAACTCAAAGAATGTCTTGCGTTCCGTGGCCGCATTCTCGATATTGAATATCAGCACGCCGAAGATACTTATCAGATTTGGATTAAAGAATATAAGACCGATAATGTTTATATGTTTATGCTATTTGAAGCAGAAGATTTTGTAATTGAGGTGGAATAATGAATAAGCTAATTGTTGCGGCTTTCCCCGCAGCAGCTATTAAGTTTATGGTACAAGGTGATATAGAGCAGGTCGATTCACAAAAGATGTGTTGGTTCCCTGAATTTGAAGAAAATCTTGCACCGTATCTAGAAAAAGAATATGGTATTCAAGAAATCTATGTTCTTGGACCTAAAAGTTATATTCCAGAAGTAGTAAGTAAAATCAAGGGTCTTACGACTCTACCAGTTATTGAGGAAGGTATTTAATTATGCGCCATTACGTTATCAAGAACACCGCTGAGTATCGTGTTGAGACGATTGAAGATGTGGTAGCTTTTCGTGAAGAACTACAGAAGCAGGCCGCACAGGATGGTTATTCTCTATCTGCCTTTAGCTATTCCGAGAAGCTAGTTAAAGAGCGCGGAGAAGTTGTAGATAATTTCTATGCAGTGAAAGCAGTCTTTACAGTTAACGATATGAAGGAGCCTACCATTCCTATCTTTGATGTAGAGCTACCTTATGCGGCAGAGTCTATGCGTTCCACTAATGACGATGACAGCGAGGATGATATTTTTGAGTAATTCAGAAACTATTAAGATTCGATATGTTGATTCCCCTGTGCTAGAGCAAAAAGACGGGTCAGATTGGATTGATACGTATATCGCAGAAGATGTTTCAATGCAGCCAGGCGAATTCAAACTTATCTCTCTTGGTTTTGCTTGTCAGCTGCCTGATGGATATGAAGCTATTCTAGCACCTCGTTCTTCTACCTTTAAACGATATGGTCTTCTACAGACTAATTCAATTGGCGTAATTGACAATTCATTCGCATCCAATTCAGATATTTGGATGTTTCCTGCTTATGCTACTCGTCCAGTAGTTATTGCAAAAGGCACTCGTATTTGTCAATTCCGTATCCAAAAGAAACAGCCTAAGATTAAGTTTAATTCAGTTGATAATCTCACTGCGGTTGAAAGAGGTTCTTTTGGCAGTACGGGGATTTAAGGAGGATATATGGACAAGATAATTGAATCTACTATTAAAAAGCTAGAGACAGTTGCTATTGACCCGCATCCTACACTTAATCCTACTCTTGGTATTATCTATCGGGCGGATGACGCGGCAGCTGGTTCGTATCTCCGCTCCATTACGCGCAATGCTGACAAGTATAAATCAACGACAATCTCAGTTAAATGCGATACAATTCAAGATGCAAGTCTACAAATTCGCAGATGGTCACAAGACCCAAATATCAATGGAATAATTCTTATCTCAGATTATGGCGAAGCGACTCAATCATTATATAATATGATTCCAATGCGACTTGATATTGATGGTCTTTCAAATAAATCTGCTGCGCACCTATATGGCAGCAAAGACCCTATTGCATATCGCAAGGCTCCCTGTACTGCTGCGGCATGTCTAAAAATTATTCAAACACTCTATGATAATAATCTTGCGGGTCTTAATGTCGCCGTTGTTGGCAGGTCTATGCGAGTTGGGCGACCGCTTGCAGAGCTGCTTTTACAGCAAGATTGCACCGTGACACTTTATCATACCAAGAGCCGAAAAGATAATTTTTATGATAAGGATGTGCTTATATCTGCTATTGGTCAACCGAAGTATTTCAACTCTTGTACTGTAGACGCACAAGACATGAACATTATTGACGTTGGTATTAACTATAACCCGCAAGGACGTATGTGTGGCGATGTTGATTATGACAATCTAAAAGATTTAGCTAATTATATCACACCAGTCCCAAATGGCGTAGGTGCAGTTACGAATACAGTCCTATTTGCTAAACTATATGCAAATAAACTTGATTTCGCTGGGATTGATGTTTAATGCGTCTTTTAGCATTAGACCAAAGCCTGAATACAACAGGCGTTGCTGTTTTTGATAATAATGAAATCTTAAATTGCGGAGCTTTTACTATCCATTCTAACCAAGAGTTAGGAAAGCGTCTGACTGAATTTCTTTATGAATTAGATGATTTATACGAAACCTATCATTTTGATGGTATTGTATATGAAGATATTCAATTGCAGATGGGCAACGTTGAAACATATAAGAAATTAGCATATGTTCAGGCTATGATTTTATTTTGGTGTGAGAAGCATGAAAAGAATCTATATTGTCTTTCTCCATCGCATTGGCGCAAAGTTTTGAAAGATAAATATGGTATGTCATGGGGCAGAAAAAGAGTAGAGCAAAAACAAACCGCCATTGATTTTATCCAAGAGCACTATAAAAAAGAAGTAGATAGTGATACCGCAGATGCTATTTGTATCGGGTGTGCGGCAAATATCGAAATCAATAGAACTGAATCGGCTTTCTAAAAAGCTATAAAAAAAGAGGGGTATTCTCAATTAAGAGAATACCCCTTATTTTGTTTAATTAAAATGGGTTAGCATCAGAAATGCAGACTTGTAGACGGTCAAGAGCTTCACCATACATACCAGCGAAATCATCGCCGCCATATGTAGAACCGTCATCGCATACAGAGTTTAGCCAACCTTCACGGTCAACAGTCTGAGAACGATAGTATACTTGCTTATAGCTTTCACCCTTTGGAGTAATATAGAACATACGAACGCCATCAATCGCATGACCACCGATGCCAGCGCAGCCGTTAACAAGGTCATTCTGATTACCTTGTGATACGTAGTCTAGCCAGCCGTCCTGCTGAGTGTGAACCTGATACTTGAGAGTACCGTGGTCAACCCAAGCACATAGATAATCATGCTTGCCGCAAGGAACGCCAGCAAAACCGTTGGAATCAGAATTATTGAAGTTAGTAATTGTACCATTCCAACCACCGTTAAGATTGCGTAAAGCATAATGGACATTAACGATAACCTTGCCGGGAGCAGGCTTATTAGTAGGAGCAGGCGCAGGAGTAGGCTTGTTTGTAGAAGGAGCAGGAGCAGCTTGTGAACCATTCTTCATTGCATCATACCATTGCTGCGCACGGTTAATATACTCGTCTTTCTGAGAGCCATATAATTCACCAGGGCACGCTGTAGCAGACCAGTAGCGATGCGGGAAGACATTGACTAGCCACTGAGGACGGCCAAGATTGTAATAGAGACAAAGAGCAGCTACAAGATGCGCACCAGACTCTAGAGCAGCAGGGAAGACGGTCCAAGGATTGCTGTTGTTGTTAGCGTGTTCAATAGAGATAGTATGCGTATTAGCATACCAATTGCCGCAAGCCCAAGCGGTATCCCAGTCGTTGACCATCTGGCCGATTTCACCATCAGCTTGAACAGCATAGTGAGCAGAAGTCTGTGAACGACTCCACAGATTATAACACTGGTCGATAGAAAGATTACCAGCCATATGGTGAATGGTAATACCAGTAATGTTGGCGCCTTCACGACCTGCGGTATAGTCGCAAGGCAGAATCTTTGTTACATCAGCTTGAATATTTTTCCAATCCATAATTTTCCTTTCTATTGGAAATAAAAAAGAGCCGCAAATGCGGCTCTTTTTATTTAACTATTTAGTCTTGCCGCACATAAGATTCTTAAACTGTTCGTAGACAGCAACGCTCGATAAACCACTAACTAATGAGCCAACGATAAGTTCAAGAGTAACGGGAGTGCCAGTAGTAATAGCAGAAACAACGCCTGCGACAAGACCAACAACACCCACGATTAGAGGGATAAAGCGATTAACGGAATCATTAGGAACAAGATTCTTGATAATATAGCCGACACAAAGACCAAGAACAAGAATAGTCGGCATAATCATTGTAGAAATAGATGATAAATCAAACATAATTTAAAATCTCCTATTCAGTTTTATAATTCTTGAATTCTTCAAGAATTTCATCGGCCTGAGCCTGAGATAGCTTAGGATAACTGTGTAAAATATCATCAAGAGTTTCGCCACGGTCTAAACGAATCTTAACGGCCTTCTTGACGATTTTAAAAGCGAGCGCAGAAACACCTTTAGCGGGACGTGCCATTATTCATCACTTCCTGATACAATTTCAGAAACAAGTTCGTTTAGGTCATCAATATCAGATTCCATCTGAATAAAACGATTAATGACAAACTTTTTAACAGTGCCGATAACGGTAATTAGCAATGCACAAGAAATTGCACCTAGCATAAAGTCCATAGTTACTCACTTTCTTTTGGAGTATAAAATTCACGAAGTTCAAAAGTCTGCTCCGCAGACAGCTTGGGGTAGCTTGCGAGAATGTCTTCCAAAGTTTCACCTCGGTCAAGACGAATTTGAACTGCGCTTTTAACAATTTTAAAGGCCATTTTAGATACTGCCATTATTCATCACTTCCTGCAACGATTTCAGATAACATGATAGTTAAGTCACCAATAGACGTAGTGTTGGATTCAAGCTGGTCTGGGCCATTTTCCATAAAAGCAGTTTGCTTTGCCTGTTTTTCTTCCATTTCCTTACGCTCTTTGAGTTCGGCTTCAGTATATAGAACGTAACGCTGAATATCTTCATATTCATCATATGCGTCCTTATGCTCTACATGCTCTTGGTCGATTACAGATTTAATTTCTGCACCGTGATAAACATTACCTTCACCTTTGTCTACGTATTCAAAGACGCCAGCTTGGTCATCAATAACCTTTACGTGCGGGTCTTCGTTGGTTTCAATAAGCATTTGTGAACCATCTTCAAAAGCGAAACGAATTACCTCATAATGCTTTTTTTCAGGAATTTCAGGCTGTTCTTCATGGTGTACGACAAATTTCTTATCAGACTTTAAATAGCCTTTTGTGGTATCAACGTCAGATTCTTTAATCTCAACGTCTTCCTCGTTTAAAATCCTCATTTATACTCCTTTTATTTCCTAGGATTTTTATCCCTTGTTGATATATATAGCTTTAATGCTAGCTCCACTTGGAATGTTTACATAACAGATAGGTTGTAGATGCACCGCAATCTTTATCGCATTTGACCAACCAGAAGCAATTGAATTATCATAATTATAAATTCTTGCACGAACATAACAATTATTATTGTTCTTCATCCCCATAATAAAGGAATTGAGGGCAGCGTCAGATGAACTAACGCTGATAGCCGTACCAGTAGCGGTTTGAAATTCAGACCAAGAAGACCCACCATCAGTAGAATATCGCCACTCAACTTTATCGGAGGGATATAACGTATCAGAATTATTGATAGAGAAATTAAAACTACCAGCAGAAGGTAAAATTACGCCAACAGGATTGACAACAGTAGGCACTACTGGTGCTGTATAGATTGTATTGGTAGCTTGATACGTTGACTGTCCGGCAGAATTATATGAATTGACTCGGAATTCATATTTATGGTTTACAGAAACGGAATATGTTGTGCTAGTAGCTTTGGCGTTTAGAATATTTTTCCAGTTTTCATCATCGACCCTAACATCAACGTAATTGCTAGTAGGAGTACTTGTACCAGAGCCATTATTTGTCCAAGAGATAGTAACTGTTGAGCCAGATAAAACTGCTTTTTGATTAGTTACTACAGGAGGGACAGTAACAGATGGAGCTGTGGCTGGAATTGTAATTGACCTTGATGCTTGGTCACCGCCTACAGTCCAGCTACCCCACGTATCACCGCCGACTTTGATTGGAACAGCTCTAGCACTAGTGCTAGTGCTAAAATAATACGTATCACTTACGGTAATGGAGTTGCAATTGACTTTTTGGCCCCCATGATTTCGTCTTTCTCCATTACATTCAGTCCACATATTAAAGCCCTGCTGGTTCCACGTTTTACCATTGTTAAATAGTTTACAAGTAACTTTAACATAGTTGCCACCAGAAGACGTATTATCATCATCAAAGCCATAATAAGGAAGTGCCACTATATTCCTCCTTTCCTTTTAAATCGTATTTTACTAATTATACATAAAAAATGGGCAGAACTATTTACATAATTCTGCCCAAAATTTTAAGCTACTTGTACATATCAATTAATGTCTTGACATGTGCCGCACCGTCAATTAGTTTCTTGTTTTGCCAATCAAACAGATTCTGCACTATATCAGTTTGTTCTCCAAAAGATTCATAAACTTTGAGTAAATGTGAATGTAATATCTGTATGTGAGAATACTCTTGCTTAGACAAATCATTATACATGCTAGACAGTTGCGGCGATTCGTCTTTTAACGACAGCGCTAGCTCCGCGTACTCCTTTGCGCCGCATATTTCATCATCGACTTGGTCAAGTAGCGTTTTAAAAATTTCCATTACGCAATCTTTACCACAATAATGTTGGCAATACGGACACTCGTAGCACTTAACGCCTTAACGTTAATTGTTGCTTGCGGAGCATTGCAAGGAACCGTGACAAGTGCGGAAAACGCTTGAGACACAAGATTACTTGCTGCGGCACCTGTGTCGATAGCATGTGCCGCTGGAAGAGCGTTGCCGTTGCGATACATTTGTGTTTCTATTGGTCCTGCTTCTGTTGCGGCAAATGTGAAATTCGCCACAATCTGATAAAGACCGCTATTGTTAATAGTGATGTTCTTACCATCGCACGAGACGCACTTATTAGATACTGTTGAGTTAGGTACTGGAATGGTGTCGCCAGCAGCTAGCGTAATTGCAGTAGCACTATCATAAGTGAATCTGCCTACTGTTTTGATGCCCATAATAAACTCCTAAAGATAGATAGGATTAAAAAGTAACTCCGTTGCAGCCACAAGGAGTAGCGAAGTTAGGCACTACGCCATAGCCATAAGGGGAGATACGAGGTACGCCGCAGAACATATTCTGGGTTTTAAGCTCGGAAACTTGAGCCTGTAGAGACTCAATCTTATCCTGTGCAAGAGCATCTAGAATCTTTTGGGTCTGTGCGGTGGTGTTCTCGTTAATAGAAGCAGTGTTCATTGCAGCACTGTATTTAAGGTCTGCTGTGGCCTGCTTATTCTCGCAGCAACAATTCGCTAGCTGGCTAGAAAGTGCATAGTTACCATCTTTGATAGCATCCTGAGTAGATGCGAAATTGCGTAGATTCTCATAGCCAACAGATGCTAGACCTTGTGAAGTCTGCATGAATTGTGTCTGCATTAGGTCAGACATGCGTCCAACGCTATTTTCAAGGTTATTGAAATTCATAGCGTTGCAAAGACCTGCTTCGGTAACAGGCTGTTCTGTAGTGGCGTTGCGATTCCAGCCATTACCATACATGAATAGGAAAAGAACAATAATCCAAATCCAGCCACCAGCACCGCCCCAATTGTCGTTGTCTTTGGTGACTGCCGCAATATCGGATAGAGACATATTTTCCATAATAATCTTCTTTCTATCGTGGTATATAGAAATATTTTATCCTGTGCGCACAAGGGGATAAACTAATTGAAGAATTTGGCTATATTCATAGCCTGCTGTTTTAGCGTCTCAAATTGTTGTTGAGACATTTGCCCAGAAGAGATAAGAGATTGAACCTTCTCTTGGGCTTGCTGAGGTGTGATGTTACTACTTTTAATGAAGTCCAACAACTCGGTCATTGGGTTGTTTTGCGGCGTTTGTGTTTGCTGCAATGTTTGAAATAATTGATTCATACTGCTCCTTCCATTTGTTGAATTCATCTTTTGTTATATAGTTATCCGCAGTTTGCGGCTCAACTTTTTTGAAGGAGTATTCTGAAATAGTAGATATACCATTCATATCAGTTTCTTTCAAATAAAAAATATCCTTATTTGAATCCATAAGCAGCGCTTTTGTTCCACGAGGAACGGCACAGCTTTCCGCTTCTTGACGATTAGACACAAATCTAACCCCTTGAATTTGGTTTGCTGGTGGGTACGCGCTATTCTGCATAGGCATATATGGCGCATATGGATTGAAATAAGGATATTCGTTCATGGTGTTTCTCCTTAGCGATATGCAGTGATACATATATAAAAGAAGATATGGTAAGAGTTAATCTATTTTTATTATATGGAATCTGATTTAACTTCATTACCATATCTTCGTAGTGTCTTTAAGATTTTTCTCTCTATTGTACCTAAAAATTAGAGGGTAAAAATTATAATACTTTGCCCAATAATTTTAAATTTTTATCCACAACTTACATGTATCACTAGTAGGCTTTGTGCTAGATATGGTTACAACATCGCTCGCTGCTTTGGCATTGAGCTTTGTGTTCATTTCACTTTCAGTATAGTAGCGGTCATCGTGAGTGTGAGAAGACGGTGCGTATGTAGAAGGTTTACCGCTTACGTTACCCCATGACACACTATTGGCAGAACCAGCACTGCTTGCATATGCAACTGTACCAACATCATAACCAGTAGCTTGCGCAGTATATGCTCTTGTGTCCATTGCGGCCCTGGGTTCATCGTTCATTAACTGCCAAGAAGAGCCGTTACCACCACGAATGCTATTTGCTAAAATTCGAATATTACACGAATTATATGTGCCAGTAGCATGAAAATATAAATCAGCATATCCAACAGTTGATTTAGCAGAATGTATTTTTAAAATAAATTGGTCTGGTTCATATCCATATCTACAAAGCCATTGAACAGTTCCGTGAGTAGCCACACCGCTTTCAGATACATTATCATTACGGAAACGAACTGCTAGAATACCAAATCCGCCACTTTCGTAACCAGAATCTACGCATAGTACAACGCTACCATCAAACCAATTAGCTTTTGATTCAAGTTTTAAACAACGCCAATATGGTTTAGCAACACTGCTCTGAGTAACATATCGGACAGTACCATTTAAATAATTAGCGACATTAGCTGTACCAGAAATATTACATGTTACAACATTTCCTTCTGGATTATATTTAAAATTATCATTATGGACTCTGTGAGTGTCATTGTTACTATCTGAAAACCAAATTGGTCTTAATGCATTTGCTGTTGCACTACCATAATTTTTTACAGCATTAGCAGCACCACCTGCTGAATCTGCACCTGCATAATTATGGCTATGGCTAGCAGCTGCCGCTCCAACCATATCTGGCGTCCACTCTTTAAAAGACCCGCCACTAGGATAATACGCTTTAGCCAATTATATCATTGGCTACTGATGCCCCCCCCCAGCAGACCTCACTAAAGGTGCGCTGTGTTAAAATATTTTTCATAATATCACTATACCTTAATCCATAATTTACAAGTACTCGCGTTGGGCTGCGAAGAAGAAACGATAACTTCTTCTGGTCGCCAAGTGTTAGTGTTGGTATCTGTAAGAGCAATGGTCGCGTTACCAGACTGATTAAGCGTAAAACTACCCTTGTTCGTACCATTCTGCGTAATCGTAACAGTGCCATTACCGACAGAAGGAATTGTCGGTCTGCCAGAAATTTCAGACCAAGAGTAGGAAGGTTTACTTGAAGCCTTGGCCCAAGCATACACATCACTGGCTGGCATAGAAGAAGGTCTACCAGATACGCCAGTCCAAGGTACTGAACTTGCAGAGCTGGCACTACCTGCGCTAGCCGCATACTTTACGCTCTTGGCAGAGTCAGCGGTATTATCAACATTACCAAGGCCTACTTCTGCTTTAGAGTATGAAGGCTTGGTAGCTGCTTTTGCCCACGCAGGAACATCTGATGCTGGCATTGAAGTCGGAAAATCTGTAATGTCCGCTTTAACGTGCTTGTGACCAGTATTAGACTTACCATCAAGCGCAGATTTAACAACCTTACTTTGAACTGGATTGGTAGAATCAGCAATAAACGATGCGTCTACAACAGTCTTGTTTGCACCAGTAGCAACACTATCAAGTTTAGATTTATCAGCAGCAGACATAAGACCAGCGGCACTGGCAGTAGCATTATTATATATAGTATTGGAATCTGTAACGTTAACAGAACTGCCGTCGCTACCTTTGAGAGTAATCGTATTGCCACTCTTGGTTAAAGTATAAGTAGTATTTGTATTGATATTATCTTTAATTTGCATCAGAGAGGTCGTAGAAGTGCCCATCCACATAGTACCAGTATCGGTAGCGATATATAGCGCACCATCTAATACTTTGCTACTTGCAGTGAGTGCTTTGATATTAGGTTCTTTATCTCTGATAAATTTTACTCTTGCTATCTTGCTCACGTCCTTTCTGAAATATTATACAATAGTATGCCAAGTTAAATCATCTGGCGTTAAAAAGTCTGCGGCTTCATGATACGCGGCAGACTTTAATCCAAATACTTGAATATTCTTTTCTTTTACTTTGATAGCACCATTGACTGTACCAGTAGTAATCTGAGAAGGTGTTAGCATATCATCGGGCTTTACGCCTGCGGCCTTTGCGTCAACATATGCCTTGGTAGCCAAATCATTATCATCACTAATAGATTGATTGGCCGCATATTTAACTTTGCCAGAAAGTGTTCCACCTGCTAACGGTAGGTACTTGGCTTTCTCTTGGTCTGTATATGCTTTTGCATCAGTAAGTGCTTTATTTGCCTTACTTTGTGCGTCTGTCGATGCTACGCTTTTGGCCGCACTGATTGCGGTATCCATTTCACTTTTTGATGGATAATTTGTAAGGTCAGTCTTTGAGCCGCCAAGTTTTTCAAACTTACCATTAATCCAAAAGTATTCAGTATATTCGTTTTGTGATTCAGTTAAATCAGGTAACATATAAATTGTGTTGTCTTCACCGACAGCAGGAAGAGTAGAACCTTTTGCTAAGACAACACGTTTAAGATGCGGGGCCGCAGCAACCGCTTGCGCAATAGCCGTATTCATCGCATCTTTTTTAACATAGTCTGCTGGAACTTTATCGCTTGGAACATTAATATCCCAATTAATGTCAGATGCATCTACAAGTTTGAAAGTGCCATTATTCTTCTGCTTAATTTTATCAATAAGTTGAATTGGCATTATCTCACCTCCACCGTAGTTGTACCTAGACCAGCGTTAGTTGATTTATAAATATTATAAGAAGTAGTATAACCACTTGAGTTCTGAAAATCAAAAGTCTTTACTTTGCTGAAACCGCCCTCAAAACCACCTACATAGAATACAGGAGTTCCAAAAGTAGCAGGAATAGCAAAATAAATATACTGTCCTGCGTTTGCAGTTACACTCCATGAACCAGTGCGGCCAGATACTAGGTTTTTAGTGAAGCCTTTAACAAAAGCGGCATCCATCTTAGAAGTATCTGTAATGTTGCTTACACCATAATATTTACCATTTAAAAAGGAAATGGTAGATTGCTTTGAAGCAACAGCGTTGCGCGCATCTATAGCAGTAAGCGTAAAGGTTGTCGTGGTAGTCAGTGGTTTCGTAAAGGAAACCAAAGCAGAACCAGATTGTGTTTTGTCAACATCAGAAGACTGGCTACTTGCCGTAATTGTTAGTTTAGAAGGTTGCTTGCTTAAACTCCAAGAGAAGGTTGAAGAAGAAAGCGAAGAACCGATTTCAAGCGTGCCGCTATTGTTTGAAAAACTATTAACAGACATCGCTTTATAGAGTGTAAGCGTACCATCAGAAGCAATATCAAAATCAGTACCGGGCTTGATAATACCTGCGGCAGAAGCAGTGGCGACCTTAACATCGCCACTGCCATATTTGATATTATTTTTCATGATGCTCTTGGAATCTGAAAGAAAATAGATACCATTAGGGTCTATTCTTTCCATTCCAAGAGCATCATACTCTGATTGTACACCTGTATAAAATTTAATATTTGCAGACATACAATCTCCTTAATCTAATTTAAAATTAAAGCGTACCCCAACTTAGAGCATCATCTGTATACTTTTTAGCAGAAGTAAGAGCGTTGTTAGCCTTAGTTGTAGCATCTGCGGCAGCGGCAGTAATAGCTTCGGACTTCTTTGTGTCGGCATAAGACTTAGCGCTAGAAAGAGCACCAGCAGCCACAGTAGCAGCAGTGCCAGAAGCATCAAAAGCGCTACTGCTCTGATAGGCAGCAGAACCTAAACCCTTGACGACAACATCTGTACCCTTAACAGAAATTGTGCCGTTAGCGGTACCAGAAATAACGTCAGCCGCCTGAACAGCGGAGTCAGCCTTTGTACCCTGAGCAGCGGTAGCAAAAGCACTAGTGGCGGCATACGCGGCACTACCTAGACCGTGAACCTTGACAGCAGCACCCTTAACGGAGATAGCACCGTTAACAGTACCCTCGACAACATCAGCAGCTTGTAGAGCAGAATCGGCTTTAGCGCCCTGAGCGGCAGTAGCATAATTCTTGGCTAGACCATCAGCATAAGCCTTAGCGTTCTTCTCAGCGGTGTCAGCCTTTGTCTTGGCGTCGGCTGCGGCAGCAGCTACAGCAGCGGTCTTAGCGGCATCAGCTTTAGACTGAGCATCGGTAGCAGCTTCGCCCTTGGCGGTGTTGATGGCACTTGTTACTTGGTCTTTAGTGAAATAGTTGCTAAGGTCTGCGTCAGAGGTACCAATACGTTCAAAGGCACCATTAATAAGCATATACTCGGTGTAGACAGACTTGTTAGAACCTGCGGCAGTAGAATCGCCACCATCAGGGACCATATAGATTGTGTCTTCATTGGCTGAGCCAACAGCGGGCAAGGTTTTAACAATTTCACGCTTGAGGTGATGGGCATTAGCTACGGCAGAGTTAATTGCTGTATTGGCTTCTTCTTTTGTATAGGCATCGGCGATACCATAGCCAGCAAGAGTAGTGGCCTTATTAGCTTTTTTATCAATTTCTGCCTGTAAAGCGGTCTTAGCAGCGCCAACTTGCTTGGTGGTTTCAGCGGCAGCAGCTTCGATAGCTTCTGTCTTCTTAGTAGCAGAATCAGCCTTAGCATCTGTTAGAGCCTTATTCGCCTTAGAAGTAGCGTCTATGGCGGCAGTGGCGATAGCAGCAGCCTGAGCATCAGCGGCAGCTTTCTTGATAGAGCCTTCGCCTTCACCTTGAATAACCGTTAATTTTCCATCTGCGGCAGAAATATTATTTTCAGCTGTAGTAACACGCTTGGTGAGAGCGGAGAGGTCTGCGGCAACGGTTGTTGGCTTAACAACTGTAATATACTTGGTGCCGTCCCAATAGGAAACGTTGTCTCCATTATCACCTACAATATATAGAGTATTAATTTTACCCTGCGCAGGAAGTACGCTTACTTTTTCATAAATACCACCAGAATATGGGGTATTACCTTTATAAATGCGCTGCTCTTCTTCTACAAAATAAAGAGTATTAGCATCTTTATTTTCAAGGCCTTGATAGCCAGCAAGAGTAGCAGCTACAAATTTAACTTGACTCATTCATGTCTCCTTTAGATAGTTGTCCATTCTGTATTATTAGCAACACACATATATGTATGAAGGGCCGCGTTCCATTTATAAATTGCTTTATCGGCAATATATAACATAGTTTCTTTTCCTTCTTTTGGAAAATCTTCAACAGAAGTACCAAACGTTATAGTTTGTAAATTAGAAGGAGTAAGCTGTTTCCAACCGTCTTTATAACGCCACATCACGCCAGTTTCTTCTACATAATAGTAGCCTTCGACTGGCGCTAATTTATCAATTCTATCTTTATCTGTAGGAAATTCTTGGATACAATTATATTTAATTCGTAGACCGTTATAATCTAAATAAAGATGATGTGTATCAGAAACAAAAACTAAATTTCCATCGCTAACTGGTAATTTATTTAATTTTGCGGCCACAGTTGTATATACACGAACTACAGCCATTTTAACTCCTAAAATTCTACAATTTTTAAAGCGTTATCCGTATAAGATTTAGAAGTTTCAATGGCTTCTTTCTTTGCTGCTGCAATTGCTTCTGCACTAGCAGTTCCACCGGAACCTACGCTTGTATCAATATATTGCTTAATAGTAGTACCTTCGGCAATGTCACCGACTTTTTCAGAAAGAATAGTCTTTACTTGAGTAGTATCGACTTTAGTATTTAAATTCTCTTGGATATGAGAAATTTGACCATCAGTATATGCTTTAGCTTGTTCAAGCGTTGTGGCATCTTGAGTATCAGTATATGCTTTTGCATCTTCAAGAGCCTTGGCTGCGGCACCTGCCTTTTCATAATTAGCAGCAAGACCATCAGCATATTCTTTTGCGCTTGTCAGAGTGGCAGTATCTTTTTCAACAGCAGCGGCAATGGCAGCAGCTTGAGCTGCGTCAGCTTTTTTCTGTGCTTCTGCAATAGCAGCAGCTTGAGCGGCATCGGCCTTAGTTTTAGCATCCGCAGAAGCGGCATCAATGGCAGCCTGCTTGGCAGTTGTAACTTCATCTTTAGTTGCGTAACCAGAAAGGTCTACCTTGCTATCGCCAATTTTTTCAAATTTCTTGACTTCACCAGCGACAACGAGAATATATTCATCATAATGGTCATCAACTGGAACCATATAAATGGTATTAACATCAGCTTCATCGACAGCAGGGAGAACATTAACAATAGCACGCTTTAAGTGGTCTGCTTTCGCAATAGCAGAAGCAATTGCGGTATCAGTTGCTTCTTTTGTATAAGCATCAGCAATGCCGTATCCAGCCAAAGTAGTTGCTTTATCAGCCTTGCCCGCGACAGTAGTATCTGTATATGCCTTTGCATCTGCGAGAGCTTTCTTTACAGAACCTTCACCTTCACCAGTCAAGCTATCTAATTTAGCTTGGATAGCTTCAATGGTTGCTTTAAGATTCTCAACTTGTTCAAAAATTACTTTGAAACCAGAACCAGTATAAATATATCCTTTGTTATCTGTAGTATTAATATAGATAACGCCTTGCTCTTGGCCGGTTTCTGGAAGAGCTTCTACTACCTTAACATATTCTCTTACTTTGGTTGGGTCAATTTTACCATCAATTCCAACAGGAGAAAGATTAAAACCCGTACCCTCGGCTTTTGGTTGAAGCATATATGCCTTATACTTACCATCGACCAATGCAGTAATGACTTGACCGCCATAAGCAATAGCTGAATCTGCATAGGTCTGTGCGGCTGCTAATGTCTCATGGACACTCGAAGCATCAAGTGGAAGAGCATTACCACGAGAATAAGCTTTTACAGCAACCAATAGTTTTGTGCTATCAATAGCCATAATTTATAACTCCTTTCTAAATGGTTACTGTAAATGTCATTGGAGCTGCGGCAGGAGCAGCCATAGCGTAACTATAGACTTTATAGTTTGCAGCTGTTGCTCCATTGGCACCTTCGACAGACACGGTTTGCTTGGTAAAGCTAGAAGCCATACCAATATCATTTGTTTCTTCATATTTAACTTGGCTTACATCACGAAGAGCCGCAGGATAGGCGAAAATAATATACTGTTGCCCTTGAGCGACTTTAATAGTAAGTTTAGTACCAGCAGTAGGATTAAGAGACTTACCAGTAAGACCACGTACAATTGCAGAATTTAATTCAGGGACAGAGCCTACGCCAGTACCATAAAAAGCGTTCCGCTTTCCAACATAAGAAAGTACATTTGATGTAATCGAACCAGCAGTAATATGACCAGCTGGAGAATCGTCCCCAAGATTATCCTGCTTAATTTCACCCTCGGCATAAGAAGCGATAGCTTTAAAAGAAGTAGTACCTTCTCCAACAGTAATTGAATGGTCAGATAGAACCAACGGACTAGTAGCACCCTCAAGTACGTCTACAGTACCATCAGAAATCTTAATTGCGGTAAGAGCGCCAGCATCTTGCTTCGTAAAGTTTGCTGTCATTGTTGTCGTAAGTGTAGTACCAACTTCATAATTGCCCGGTTGAGCACCTTTTGAAACTGCAAGAGAAATCTTAGGTGCAATATATGTAGCAGGTACACGTTTCATAATAATCTTTTTGATTAAAGCATCTAAGTCAGTACCCGCTTCAATAACATCGCCTGTCTTGATACCTCCGACGCTTCCACCAACACCTAGTTGAACAGTGTGAGCCTGTTTAGACTTAGCGTTGCCAAGTGTATGCGGCACTTTAGAATCATCTACATAAATCATATTATCTTCTGTAGAAATAACGACGCTATTTGTACCAATAGTCCCAGCGGCAATACTGTCATTTAGTTTTGTTTCAGAACCGTGAAAAAAACTAATCTTTTTTGCATTTTCTGCATCAGCCATTTGTTTATAACCCCTCTCTATTGAGT
>ERZ1023873.119-NODE-119-length-18940-cov-9.677787_pt1 | contig 18940 bp, 26 predicted proteins | sample MGYA00380391_ERZ1023873 | MGnify/ENA primary metagenome ERZ1023873 (study PRJEB33179, sample SAMN07449006) | human gut metagenome | biome: Human-gut; feature: Human associated habitat; material: Faeces | host: Homo sapiens | place: India: Bhopal | collected...
GGAGTTGCAGTTTGTTGCGCTTTGTTTGGATTTGCATTTACTCTTGTAATCATAAGTGCCTCCTTTTCAGAAGGACTACTTGCTTAGCACGGTATCGTCTCAAGGAGATGTTCACCGTTTTCAAAGGGTTTTACATGCGCCAAGTTTAACGCATATATAAACGTCTTCGCCATGTCACGCTTCGGCAGGCCAGCTTTAAGCTGGTTATGGGTGTGAATGTCACCGTGCAGTACGATATCTTGGTATTCAGGGTCGTTCATGAAGTGCGAGAGTACACGCAACTCCAGACCTGCACCATCACAGCCAAGGATCAGCTTACCTTTTCCTGCAATGAATAAATCACGAAGAGGGTATAGGCCACGAGCGGGGATATTAACAACATTGCGATGCCGCATACGGAAAGTGGAAGTCCCAATACTGATAGCCACTGCTGGAACTCGCCACTCACCATCGTCCTTATCAGACGTAGGCCAGCACCCATAGGTTTCGTAATACGTTTGTGCATTGATGCCAAGCTCTTTGTTGAAGGCTACAGGTATAAGGCCGCGACACTTTCGTACACCAGCCTGCGAGGGCCAACGCCCCGATGCATTGAAGGTTTCAACGTCACCACGGTTGAGGATCTGACCGCGACGGGATACGAATATGTACCATGCAGCGATACCCAAGCACCAATCGGGGACTGCCTTACCTTCACGTGAGGCTCTTTCCTTCCAAACAGCAATCGACTTCTCATTGATCTTACCACTCCAAGGTTTAGGCGGCACACCCTTCTCGTCGATGTATGCCTGCTCTGTGTCATTGAACTCTACGCCTCGCCACCCGAAGTCATAGAGTACCTGCTTCACCGTGTCACGGTTCCCTAGCGGGATTTCTTCAAAGGTGACTGGCGAGTAAGGGCCAATGTGCTTGAGGCTTGGCGTGTCATTAATATTTCCTCTAATGTGAGGAAAATCTTTCTTGACAGTAGCAGACCAATCTCCAGACTTAGTGGTGACGGCCCATACAGTCTTCCTATCACCCCTACGTTCCACATGTAAGAAGGTGTCTTCTGAGAGCCTCGTACCCAACGAATGTAACGCCGCGTAGTTGTTTGCTGCATCGATTTGTTCCTCCTTCTCTTGTGGCTTGAACGGTTTGGACTTAATACGCATAGACATGTGCGGGCGGAATGCTGCTACTGTCTCGTCGATCTTCTCGTCGAGTTCTTGGCAGCGAGCCAGCGCCTTATCGATATCCAACCGGAAGCCACGTTCGGCCTGACGGGTCATTTCCAGTGCAACAATGGACTCCATATGGAATGCCGTCTCGATGCCAAGACCAGTGCGAGGGTTGACACCACGCGCCTTGTGCTCCTTCCACTCACCGTTATGGAGCCACAGGAACAGGTCACGACCTATCGCCACGTCCTCGCGGACACGGTGAACCATGTGGTCTGTCAGCTTAGACCAGTCTTCGTTCTCCGGCTTATAGCGCCCGATGCGGATGCCGTGCGCCTCGATAGAGTGAGGTGCCACGTTACCCATACCCTTAGCGTAAGCCTGCGGAGGGAGGCGCCTATCCGGGTTCAGGAGGCGCGACATAACGAGGGTATCCATAACCCTTACCGGGCAGAGATCGGCCCGCAGACGGCCTTTCCCGCGCTTCTCTGTGTAGTTAAAGCCACGCCACACAGACGGGAATGCCTTCTCAAAGAGCAAGCCGTCATAGCCAAGGAAGTTCTGTGAGACGATAGCCTCGCAGTGCTTGAGGAAGTTCACGCCATCCACAAGATCTCCGTCCTGAAAACCTTCCCACTCCTTGAGTCGCTCCCGCGCTTCCGGGTCACGCATCTCATACGGGTCGAAGAACAGGAACTCTTCGGTGGTCAGCAAGTCCATGCAGCAAATGATATGCACGTCCTCGCGGTGTCCGTATCGGATGGCATCAAGTAGGCCTTTAGCTTCTGCATCCATCACAAGGATACGGCCTTGGGCTTCTTTAATCCAATCAATATCTTTCATTGAGTCACCTCCAATTAATATGATGATAGGCTGTCCAACATGTTGGACAACCCATGACTTATTAACTGACTTTCTTGCGCTCCACTGTAACCTTGCGCCCCATGTAGGTTCCCTTGTGAGGCTCCCATGTAGCGTCTTTGATAACCTGATCGCGGGTAAGACTATTCTTCTTGGCTTCTGCCATAGTAAGCTGTGCGAACAGGAATGCCTGATTGGTTACACGTTGTTGCAGGTATTCGTTCCCATCAAGGAACTTGAGGCTAGGTTTCTTAGACATAAGTTTCCTCCGTAACGATAGGGTTAAAAGTGATATGACCGTGCTCAAAGTGGAAGCCTTTCATATCTCCTATAGTGTCACGTAAGATATGCTCGAAGTGTTTGTTAAGCTGCCAGCGGTTGCCTTTGCCTTCCGAGATCGCATGGTCTACGTCTTGGATGCGAATGGCAATACCAGGGTTGCACATGGCTTCACCTAAGATGCGGAAGGCTTGGCCTGTGCTGCGCCCGGTTGCACGAGTGTTGAACATGACGACACCTTCTGCACCATGCTGGCGGTGCATATCAGATTGGGTCATGCCAGTGATCACATTGCGGCGCTCCCGTTTCAGCACCTTGCGGTTCTGTGCCATATACTCTGCAATTGTCTTGGTGCCTGTACCATAACGTTCGAAGAAGGTGAGAGCCTTCTGCATCTGGCGAGTGCAATGTTCACACAGTTCATCATGCACACACTTGCACTTGTTAGTTACTTCTTCAATACGCTCAAGGTTTTTGTGTGCATTAGTTTTGCCATAATGTAAGATAATTCCAGAGTCATGTACAATGGTATACCAGTGGTCTTCAACATTTTGTACTTTGCCTTCCTCTTTAAAGTAAGCAGACTCAACTTTAATATTACGAACACGATCACCAACATTTAATACTAATTTAGTCATAACAATCTCTTGTAGTTAATGTGCTTAATAAGAGCCTGTCCAACATGTTGGACAAGCCATGATAAGAATACTAGAACTCCTGCTCTTCCTCGAAGTTACCTTGTTCTATAGTGTCACCTAAATCATCAGGTACTTCCTGTTGCTTATGTACACCTGTGTCAAAGCTCTTGGTTCGTGCTTGAGGTTCCTTCAATCTACCGGTTGCAAGGTCGCCTTTAAGCATGACCTTAGTCCCCGTGAAAATCCCTTGGTCACGGTCTTTGACGCATGAGATGTACGTGGTAGTTCTTTCATCAAGCGATTCAGCTCTTGTGTTACGCTCAATCCCCAAGGCGTAAGAAGCCCAGAATCCGATAGCTCCTGAGCCTCGGAAGTCAGAAAGGATAACTTCACCACCTTCTTCGTGCTGGGTACGTTGTCCCGAAGGGCGAGTAAGGTGACTGACAAGGAAGATCGTAACAGGGTGTCGGTCTTTGATAGTTCCAATCCTTTTGACGCACTCATCAAGCGCTCCAACCTTGCCACCATATGCTCTCTCATCTAATTTAATCCCCGTTAAGTTATCAATAAAGATGTTCTGAATCCCCATAGCTTCGAACTCTAGGCAGGTCTGCTCAATCTTCTCCATTGAGTAGTCACCTTCGAGATCCGCTACAAAGAACTTACCTGTGTCTGCTACGTAGTCGATAGCTTCCGCCGCTTCTTCATCGGTGTAGTCAAGCACCTCACGATAGCCGTCTTCGGTCGGGTCATTGGTCGGCGGCAACTCAATGCGCTTGTCGATCCACTTCCCGATGAATGCACGTGCCACCTTCTTGGTCGGGTCTTCCGTCGAGATAATGCCAACGGACTCTCCGTGCTCTTCGATGAGATGCTTCACCACTTCTCGGAGGAACTCGGTCTTACCTACACCGGAGCCTGCGCCGACGATGATAAGCTGGTGCTTACGAATACCCAGCGTTACCTTGTTCAGCTTAGGCCAAGGCCATGACAGTCCTTCCTCCGGTCGGGCCTTCTTGAGTTCGTCACGCATCGACGCAACGGACTTAATCTGGCTACCGAAGACCTCCTCGCTGGACTTGACGTTGAACCATGCATCGACGAACTCCTTCGACTTGCCAGCCATCAGCGCCTTGTTCGCATCCTTGCACCCGGCAGGGTACTCAAGGATGTAGGACTTGCCGGGGAACAGGCGGGCCGCTTGCTGGTTCTGCTTGCGCCCTACTTCATCGCCGTCGAAGGCCCATATGATTTTCTTGAACTGTGATATATGCTCTCGGTTCTGTACGATCTCTTCAAGGCAAGACTCGCCCTTGTTAACAGACCATACGTGATAAGGCTTACCCTTCCAGTCTCCAGTAGCTGCGTCCATCAGCATCTGCTGTGCAGCCATAGCATCAAGCTCCCCGCCGACAATTAACAGCACGTCTTTGCGACGGCCCTTGTCCAACACGTTGGACAGAGTGTTCATGCCGAACATATCCTGATTGCCGAACAGCTTACCAAGATGCCCGAACTTGAAGTCTTTAGGAAGCGTCCGGCACTTCGCACCTACAAGTTTGCCATTCTCGAAGCGAGGGTAGTAATGCCTGTTAACCTTCCCTTCACCATCATGACCGACTCGGACGTCATACAGCGCACAAATGTCGCCTCGAATGTGTCGTGATACGAGGTTCTTCCTTTTAAGTTCAAGGAACCACTCAACATCAAGCTGCCACTCGGCTTCTTGCTCTGCCTTCTCTTCATCAGTCATGACCTCCCAACGGTCTTTCATTCGCATACCACCAAGGGCGATGGCACGTAGTTTAGGGTCAGCTATCTTCCCTTCTTTCTCCAAGTCACGGAATTGTGCAGGAGTGTACTTGATTGAACCATTGATAGGTAGCTCTGTGATTTCGATGCCGCCCTCTGGCTTGTGATAGTAAGGGCGTCCGTTGTCGTGGAAGTGACTACGGTTACAGTAACCTGCCCCATCCTCAAAGATCATAAGATGGTTGCCTGATTTATCGTGCCCGTTCTTCTGGCACATCGGGCAAGGAATGTTATTGATGATAGCCATAACTTAGATCTCCCATGCAGCGCGTTTAGATGCACGGTCACGTACAGTCTTGTTACGCTTGCTACCCTTCTTCCCTTCGAACTCATCGAAGCGGGTAGATTTACGGGTCATTTTCTCGAAGTTAGTACGCATGATTGAATCTCCAAAGTAAGTTAGTCTTGTTCAATAGTGTCACCTAAATAGGTTGTCCAACATGTTGGACATTATGCCAGCTTACATCTCCACCCTCTCCATTTACCAGTCTCACTGAGCTTGCTTGCATTCAATCCGTGAAGTCTACAATATGCACTCAGGTTAGTGACTTCATGTAATTCCCCGCACGGGCTAGTTAAGAGATACCTCTTAGCCATACTGTAACCCATGTTATAGAAGCGGTCACACCATTCCAAGTTATCAGCATGAGGGTTTGATTTATTCTCGTCTTTATGATTAACACAAGGTAGATTGTATGGGTTTGGTAAGAAGGCTTGGGCTACTAGCCTATGTACATAGAAAGACTTCCTCTGCCCTTCTGCCCTCAAGATAACAGCAGGATAACCATCACCTTTCTTAAAGGGAGTAAGAAAGGAAGAAGAGACAAGGCTATACACTTTACCTTCCCTTGTTACCTTGTACTTTCCTTCATAACCTTTAATATCCTTCATTACCTGTTACCTCCTATGACTTCCTATTACTTCCCATCTCCGATGGCTTTGTCCTATAGTGTCTCCTAAATCCGCATCGTGTCCAACACGTTGGACTTGTTAATGAAATGTAACAGGTGGTAGGCAAAAGAAAAGGCCAACCCGAAGGCTGGCCCTATTAATATTAAGCGAAGCAATAGTCAGATTCTAAGATTTCCCGGACGTCGAAGGTGCCTTGCTCTGGTACTTTGATGCCAGTGTCAACCTTCCAGCGGTCTTCGTGTACTTCCAGCAGGTTCGCCAGTGCGTTAGTGTGTTCGTACATTTCCACCATCTGCCCTTTCAGGGAGTTACGGAGGTCTAAGGTACGGCCCGCATGAGTCCCGAAGGAGTCGTGAATCACCGCGATAGATTTGATGCCCTTGTCTACCAGATCGCACACGGTGAGAATCAGGTGGCTCGCATCGTGACCGTGTACGAAGTTAGGTGCCGCCGCGCCCATCATTGCAGTCTCGTCTACAATGTCAGTCTCCACTTGCAGGCTCATCTTGATATCACCCATCAGGCAGGTACGCACGCGGAGCATTTCGGTTGCCATGATTTTCTGTTTCAGGATGAAGCCAGTCGGCAGCGGGTATTCCAGCCCTTCGTTACGTTTAGCTGCGAAGCGTGCAAGCTGGCGAATCATCTTCATCGCAACAATCGGAGCCTTGACAACCTCAGAGATTGACGGCCAAATCAGTGCGGTCATGTAGTTGTATGCCATCGCTGGTGCCAGTACCTGCCCTTCTTCGAACGGGTGTACCTTGTTCGATGCCCGCCCTTCTACTGCTGCTTTCTGCGCCTCTTTCTCTTCCAGATCAACGATGTAGTCGATCACAGATTCACGGCAGGTTAGGCGAGTGGAGCCATACGGCAGGGTCATAACAGGCTTCTTGGTCAGTGACCGGGTGATGCCCACCATATCCCATGCATTCGCCATCGCGCGGAGGTCAGCGCCGGACAGTTTCAGGCTACCAGATTCGAAGGTCAGCCCTTCGTCGGCGTCCATGTACAGGGCATTCTTCGCAATAACCACCTGCGCAACCGCGCCGTAAATATCTTGCGGAGCGTCGCCCGGTTTCAGGTTAACAGCGGTAGCGCCGCGCTCATCTTTCAGCATAGCGCTATAGTGCTGGATGCCAGAGCATGAGCCGTCTTGGTGTACTGGTAAGTGCGTGCGGAACTCATCACGGGTGCCATCTTCCAGAGCATCCAGATAGCGGGCATATTCAAAGCACCATGCGAGGAACTCGTAAGGCTCGTCCGCTTTGGCCCACTGTGTAAAGGTGAGCGGGTCGGCGGCGATATCCCGGCACATATCTTGAAACTCTGCATCCCACACGTTAGCTTGACGCACATCAAAGGTTTTCTTATCCCAACCCCACAGGTTAGCCCCGGAGATGAGGAACCATTTAAGCGCCTCAGCAGTATCCAGCGGCTGCCCTTCGGTGAAGCGGAGCAATGCCTTGCCTAAGTCGTTAGACTGTGGAGAGAGCGTGCTGGACTGCGCATAAACGCGGGAACGGCTATCCAGTGCATATACGAAGTAGATCGCATCAAAGGCGCTATATTTGCGGGCCTGTCCAACCATACGAACTACGGCGGCGGACTTGGAGCCGCGCTTAGTCTCTGCGGTGTACAGCTTCGCACATTCGCCCTTCCAGTTAATGAAGGCTTGCCACTGGTCAGCGGTGAGCATTTCCTTTAACTCACGCCCGCGAAGGTGCTGGAACTCAACCGGAACCGGGTTCGCTGGCTTGTTCTCCTTGTCAATGATGGGCTTGAAGTGTGGAATCTTACCATAACCAAGGTCGAGGCGGATCACTTCTTCAACCACCGCTAACACCTCTTTGTTAACTTGCCATTGTGTATTTTGCAGAGCGTTAACAGCCTTGTAAACTTTAGGCATTTGCTTTTTAGTCAGCTTGCGTACATGTTCGCGGTCGCCTTTGACCAGACGAACACGACTAGCCACCTTCTCAGTGTGGAAGCCGCCATTAAACGGAGATACCCAAGGACGCGGCGGTACTACGCAAGGCGCATAGGCCGGGGACAGTTGCGCTACGTGATCTTTGAATGCTGCGATCCACTCGCCCACTGTTTCAGAGGTTTGCAGGTAGTAGACAGTTTTACCAGCTACCGCACGCATCGCACGCATGAATACAGGTTCACCCTTGAAGAATACGCTATTCTCCAAGATTTCCAGCAAGGTAGTCCCGATTTGCAGGAGGGTATCTTTAGGCCATGCCTCCCAGCGGTCAAACTCGCCATCTTTAGCCGCCACTGACTTCTCAGCCACTACACATACATTATGAGCGTGACGATAGGATTTAGTACGGCTCGCTTTCAGGCTTGCTTTGACTTTCTCGAAGTATTTAGCGGCGTGACCTTCCAGTTTGCTAAAGCGGACTTGGTCTTCAATGCGGTCAGCTACCGCCATAGAAATAGCTTGCAGGGTTACATCGGTGTTTAGCATATCCATAACCACCTTCATGGTGATGTAGGCTGCAACCTCGTTTTCTACGCATTGCAGGAAAGCTAAAGCACGCGGGGCGCGGCCTTTCTTACCTTCGTATTCTTCTTTATACGCTTGGATACCCTCGGCCATAGGTGCAATCAATTCAGACAGCAGGCGGCGGTTCCATGCAGTATCGGATTCGTTACCGCTTGCAATCTGGCGCTGCTGGTCAGCTTCGAAGCGACGGATACCACCGTTAAACATCTCATCTTCAAGTTGAAGCTGTACGTTCATTAGATCTTGCATTTTGATTACTCCATTTGGTGCTAGAAAACTTAATTGAGCGCCATCTTATGCAATGACGCTCTCAAAGTCAACTAATCACTTAGTTAATTCAGCTACTGCCTCGGCAATAAGGCCCCACGCTTCATGGCCCTCGCCATAACCCAGCTTAACAAGCTCACGTTTGGCCTTGTTAACTGCTGTTTTCTTGGTTGCTTCCTCTGCGCTTAAACCTAAGCGAGCATAGAAGCAGGGAGATTTAAATTGTGGAAGCATAGGAGCGGCGGCCTTCTTGTTCTCGCGGGTGCTGGTTAGCTCTGCGATACGGCCATTCGCCGCTTTGAGTTGTTCGGTCAGACTTTTAATCTGCTCCAACATGCCAGCCATCGCCGCGCTCTCTGCGGTTGCAGCGTTATCCAGCGGCTCCGCTTTACGCTCTGGTGCTTTCTGTGAGTCGTCGCGCTGCGCTGGCTCATCGTCCCACGGTGCCGAATCCGTGTTTTCATCGGCGCCCCATTCTACATTAGATTCTTCTGGTACGCTCTGCGGTGCCTGCTCTGCGCTCTCTGCGGCATTCTCAGCGGTTTTCTCTGGCTCGCCTTGTGATTGCATAGGTTTAGCGGCTGGCTTCTCAGGCTTGCCCGTAAGCGCGTTAACGGCCTTCGTATCTAATTTGCCCTCGGCGGCAAGTTCTGCGGCCTTATCCATAATCCCGGCCTCATCTGCGAACGGAATTAAGGACAGCATGACGCGCATCGCCACACCTTTAAAGCGCTCGTCACCGTCAAAGCAACGCGCTACGTTCATAAGGTTGTAGCATTGTGCTTTCTTAATGCTGAATTCTTCTTCTACGTAGGCGAGAAATTCGCGCTGGTTCTCAAAGTCGCCACGTAATTCATTCAGGAGGGAGCCAACTTTGAGATAAGAAGCGCCGATTGTCTCCAAGTGTGCTTTGATTTCAGCGGTTGCAGCTTCGCGGACAGACAAGAGAATGTTTTCGGTAGTCATAATGTCACCTTTTGAGTTAATGAATGATGTTCACATAGCCCACCTAAGTAGACTATAGGCTCATCACTCCATCCAAGAGTACAAGGATACATCTTTAATCACTACATGATGCACGGAGAAGCCTTCATAGTTATTAACTTCGTGTTTCAGCGAGCCGCTAGCTAGAAGAATCAATGTAGCGAATAAGAAAACCACTGCAACGTTTATGAATTTAGCCATGTTAACACCTCATTAAGTTAGTTTAATCGGGCACTCTCGCAAGAGCACCCTGTTAAACCTCTTATAGTGTCACATAATTAAGCGGAAGGATGTTCCAAGCGTTTCCTCTCGCATCATAGCGAAGTGCAAGGAGCATTTCAGGGTTACACCGTCAGAAAACAGGAAGTTGTATTGCTTGCCGCTCATTATTCCTCGTCCTCTTCATCTTCTTCCATCTCAGCGATATAGTCGTTCATTAAGCCCTCAGCGACACTGTAAAGGTCGATCGTGAGTTGTTCGTAAATGCGAGCTTGCAGGATACGGATAACATCCTTAGTTTCAGGCATTAAACCGGAATCTTCGAACTCAAGGTCAATGCCATCACTCGCCATTACAGAGAAAACATCATTGTAATAGTGAGGCACCGCATTATCACAAGCCTCATGAAGTGCATCATATAACTTATCCGTGTCCCGGATATCATCATAACGAATTGCTTCTTCAATCAGGCTGTGAGCGTGGTTGTAAACAGCAGAATAGGTCATGTTAGACATAATTTAATCCTCATTTAGTTAGTTAGGTTACACTAAGCTACCCTAGCTAGTGCCAAGATAGCTTATCTAACCTATCCGACTAAGTGCATTCCAGATTGTTAAAGAGCGGTGTTGCCTTGTTGGTGCTTAATGTAACCTTGTAAGCCGTGGTTGTCAACAACTAAATTTAGATTTTGTTGGAAATTACTTCTTCGAAGGAGAAAGGCATCACCTTATCTACTACCTTCTTGTGCGACAACTTACTAATGAAGGTAACAACAAAGGCTTCTTCCTCATCTCCTACATTGTAAGCCGTAACGTGACCTTTAAACATCTCTGCAATCATAGCGGCTTCACGGTTATCACTGATAAATACTTCGTGCTTAAACATATGTTAACCCTCAATCATTTCTTTAAGAATATCACGGTCTTTTATTAACTAGGTCGTCCCATCCTTCATTACGGAAGCGATGATATAACGCTAGTTCGTCGTCGGTCATAGTCTCATTTTGTGCCATGTAGCACAGCATAGTGAAGACAGCGCTGGCTTCTCGTAGATTCAGTTCCATTCTATACCCTCCTTGAGTTCCGGTGATACCTTATTTGGCATCTCTTGCCACTCCTTAATCATTTTAAGGAATTGACGTTTACTCATAGGAATCTCATATTCACAGACTGACTCCACGTAAGCATCATAAGCATCATCTAAGTTATGCATGGTATACCTCATTAATGATAGGTTAACCACGGCTTACATAGGTTACACTAAGCAAATTGTTAAAGAGCAATGTAAGCGCTAGTCTCTTCGTATGCCTTACTAGCTGGCTACTAGGTGCCTCAGCACCGCCTACGTGATGCATTATGCATACATTAAGATAACCTGTCAACACTTATTGTCGTCCAACATGTTAGACAAGGCTTTATTGTGCTTAGACTTATTACGCCAGTACCACCTATTATAGTTAGTCTTATCATATGCTGGCCTAGTCATATAATCGGTGTAACCTTTAGCATGGTAGTAGTTCTGCCTAGCATCGACCCATTCTAGATTAGTGGCTGCATTGTTTGCCGTGTTGCTATCTATATGATTAACACGAGGTGAACCATAAGGATTAGGAACGAACTTACTAGCAACCAGTCTGTGTACATAGAACTTCCTGACTTTACCACCTATAACACAGCTAACCTGATAATGACCAGTGCCCACCTTGAAAGGTTTCAGTGGCTTCCCTGTCTTACTTAGGATAGTACCATGTGAGCCTATCCGATATCCTGCGTTCTCTACTTCTCTATGCACTTTAACCTCCTACTCTTACCTATTACCTCTTATAGTGTCTCTTAATTATCTGCATCGTCCTAGCGGTAGCTAGCTATTCCATAAGGTACACCATAAGCAACAACATAAGATAATCCATAAGACATTACATAAGGAATCACATAAGGCCTTACATAAGGTACACGATAAGGAAGTACATAAGGTAACACAAGGTAACAGGCAGGACAAAAGGGAACAGATAGCCCACGCCCTCACACCGCGCAAGCGGCCTCCTGCGGCCCTCATTCCGGCGGCCTTCGGTAGCCTTTGGCCCTCACTAAGAAACGCCCTAGGCCCGCCCTCCGGCCCTAGAAATGACCTAGGCACCCTATGGGGACAACCCGGCGAGGGCGACGGGCGAGAGACCTCACACACGTCTATATCAAAATTTTGACTTTGTTACCTGAATGTTACAGGTCCACTGGAATCCATACCCTCTTCTTCCCTTGGGTTACACTAAGAGAAGACCTGTCATAGTCACGTGAATACTTTAGATTGTACTCTTCAGTGCACCACTCTAGGTTGTCTACATGATTATGCGCCTTGTCTTCATCCTTGTGGTTCACTAATGGAAGGTTATGAGGGTTAGGCAAGTGATAGAGTGCAACCAAGCGATGCACACGGAATGTCTTCTTGCCTTCCTCGTTACTAAGAACTACATTTAAATACCCACTCTTTGACTTGCCCGGCTTCAGTATCTTGTGATTACCAATGAGCGATTTGACACGTCCATGAGTAGACACTTGATACCGTGGGTAGCCAGGAATAGTTACCCACGTTTCCATATCAATCTCCTTTAAGATGCAGAAGGCTTACGCATGGCCCGACGTTGAACATCCTTAGCAATGGCATAAGCCTGCTTAGGGTCACGACCGGAAGCTATAAGCTCCTGCGTGTTCTGGCGTACAGCTTTCTGAGATATACCCTTGATCAATGGCATAATTACCCCACTACGTTAGTTAATACGTTAGCGATGTAAACCTCTGCACCCTTGTTGACTCGAATGGAGACTTCCACAGTAGCTGTCCCTGCTGGAAGCTGTCCACGTAGGAAGCCACCAAATGCTGTCCATTCAGATGCGGCAGCGTCTGCCTTTACGTTAGAAGATGTGCCACCTAACTTAGTCCCTGCTTTGGATTTGAAGTCAGCATTTACAGTGATAACATTTGATTCTGCCCCAGCAGTAACCACTTTAGCCATATAAGAGGCAATGAAGTTACCAAGCTCTCGGATAGCAAAGCTCTGAGTCAGGAAGCAAGGAGAGCCATCAGCTACCTTAAAGTGAGCAGCAGCTCCGCCTTTCGGCCCTACACCGGATACAGCCTCAATCACAGTCGTAGATTGATCACCTTTGTTTTCTGCCCAGCCAGATAGCGATTTGAAGTCCCAGTTCTCCAGCATCGACATAGACTTGTGAATGGGTATGTTCTGACCACCACTCTTAAGCTCCACGATACAACCCTCGGTCTTCACGTAACCATCACCAGCCACCAATGCACGATACCCTAGTTCCGCTTCTGTAGTAAGATTGTTACCTCCTGGGAATTTAATACCCCTGATATTCAGGTAGTTGTTCTCTGAAACATTGAAAGGTGCCTGCGTGAAAGTAGCAGATGGGTTGGTTACAATTGAGCCACCAAATATATTGAACACGGAAGTGTGAGGTGCAGTGATATCTACATAACGTCGAGTAGACGTACTGCCTGGATTCTCGAAATTACAACCATAGCAGTTCACGGTGTTTACTCCACCAGTGACAAAAAAGGTAATATTCAAGAACGAGCAAGAATAAAAGCACCAAGTGTAGCTTGCGCACCCAGCATGGATGTTAGAACCTGCACCATCGAAGAACTGGCAGTGATAGAAGGAAAGAATCTCACCACTATCATGCAAGCCTGCTGGGGCATTCAAGATGCCATGTTCATGCTTGGCATTCAAGCTATTGCACTTCCAGAAGACAAAGCGCCAAGAGTGGTGCCCCATCTCAATGTTCACATCGAACTTGTCAAACGTGCAATTACGAATCTCAGTCTGACCATCGTAACCTTTGGTTGCCTGCTGCTCACGGAAGCCGCATAGCAGCCCTTTGCGGTCAGTGGTCCTGTTTCCGAAGAAGTAGAAACCATCCAATGCTGGCTCTAGGTTGTTGTAGTACGGTGCAGGGAGGTACTTAAATGAACTGCCGATAGTGATAATATAGTCAGCTGTAACCTCTGTGCAATCCACACGGACACGACCTAATGCAGTGATACCTGATTTGGTCTGATCAATATCAAGAGAAGATGAACCTTTCCATTTGTAGTCACCAGATGCCACAAACAGTTGCACCTTATTGTCCTGTGCGTATCTATTTGCACGAACCATAGCAGGGAAACTATCAAAGGCCATATCAGGTATAGCACCCCACATATCTGCATATACAGGGCCACGTATGATACGATGCAATCGTGTACCATCGTTGGCTACGATAACATAACCATCGTCACCTTCTACTTGACTAAGCGTATCAATCTTGAACTCACCAGAGCCAAGACCATAGCCTTCATGCCAAGACTCAAGGAATATAGTTTTACCTGTATAAGATTTAAAGTTGAATTCTTTAAGCGCTTGTACGCTAGGGAAACGCAGAGGTTGTCCCTCTACGTCCCGTACAAGGGTCGCACTAGTTAAAGCCATGTAACCTCCTTTGTTTATAGGCACCCACCATGAGTACCTTGAGTAAAGGGCGACCAAATGATCGCCACTCTATCTCTTCTATAGTGTCACCTAAATCGTAGGTGATTAATACATAAAGCTATGTATTATTTGTAACCGCGTTCTAGCGATAAAATGTACAACCCAAGTTGTGTAGCATCTGGCTTGCTAAAGCAGACCTTATCGCCTACTTCATACACTGCCGTCAGCGTAGGTTTAGTCGGCATCACCCTGCTCTGATTTGGTGACACCTGACTGCACCCGGAAGTGATCAGCGAACCAATCAGCAGGGTTGTCGCTAACATGATTCGCTTCACTTTGCGCCTCCTTCTGCTCATGCTTCTTCTTTACGTCCAAGAGCAGGCCAAGAAGGCCTGCTAGGACTTCCAGAAGTTTACTCACAGTTTACTGCTTGGCAGATAACACTTGTTACTGCATCACCAGTGCCAGCACCAAAGTCTACGCCGAGGCCAACGGAGACAAGCGCCACCACTAGGCCGACAAGTGCAGCCACCACCTTCTTGCTTTTCAGGAACTTCATCAAGATGCTCTCCGTTTCCATTGTGCTAACAAGGTAGTGTAGTTCTGCCAGTCGGTGTAGTTACCGGACTCGGCAGCTTGCGCTACCATCTTCTCGCACCAAGCAACACAATCAACCATTCCAGCGAGCCTTACCGTCACGCACATCAATGTGAGTGAAGTTGGCATAACGCCCGATACCGTACTTGTTCGGGTACTTCTGCTCAAGGTAGAAGGCTACCTGAGACGGGGCCAGCCCTTTGACGCGGATATCCGCAGCCTTGCCAGTCATGTGGACGGAGTTCTTGGCACCGCCCACGTTGGCGTTGTGCTTGGCACAGCGATGCCCTGAGTTGACTATCACAGGCATACCGAAGTGTTCGCGCACATCGGTGACAACCTGTAACAGTTCAGCATCCACAGTTGAGGTGCCGCAACCGCAACGGCAAGCGAACTCACGTCGCTTGAAGTATTTGTTCAGCATTTACACCTCATTAGGCTTCTGGGCTAACAGCAGTTGATTCCATAGCAGTTACATCCCAAGGGTCTGTAGGTTTACTGCCACGTGCAACAGCAATATGTACGGTTGTGTCCGCTCTCGCAACAGCAACCATTGCACCCTTCTGCTTACCAGACAGGTGTTGGATGTTGATAGGGTGATCTTTCTTCTTAAGGTCTTCTTCAGCAACAACAGGCAAAGGTAGTGCCGTTGCAACAGTTTGTACGGCCTTCACTCGAAAAGCCTGACCAGTAACACTTGTACTATATTGAGCCATATAATCCTCCTTCTCTATCTTTATTAAGCTGGGGTGATAGGTGTTTCCCCTAAAGCTGACTTCCACTCTGAATCTTCTTTACCATCGACAGCGATAGCAACCTTCAATACGCCACCGGTTGCTTCAAGGCATACCATGGCACCTTTCTGCTTACCAGATTTAGTTGCATCATTGACGACATTGGTCTTGTCTTTAGATGCAGCCTCTTGGACGATAGGGAGCATCAGTGCCTCACTGACAGGTGGTACCTGCTTCCTCCCATAGCGCCCTGTTAAAGGCTGAGTACTATAACCATTAGCCATTATCTCTCCTATATTATTAGTATAAAGTAAGTAGGTAGGAATAGGGTGTACAGGAGTACACCCATACTATCACTACCTATATAATCTACTATTACCTAGCACTTCCTGGGACTACCTAGGTATACCTATAACTACCTATTATTTCCTTTTCTTCCTGGGCCCTCCTTCTATAGTGTCCCCTAATTACCAAGTCCTTGAAATTCTTGAAGAAAGTGTATTTCGAGAACGAGTTTTAGGGCGCACCGATTTGCCCCACACGGACTGGATTCTGGCATCACTGGTGTTTGTCCGAGGGCGATATCCATGATCTTGCCCGGTAAAGAACTCCCGGCGTCTCCGAGGGTCGTGCATCATGTCCAGATAATCGCGCATCTCCTGCGCTCTGAGACGATTTATCCGGTTAACCTCGTCATAGTCTATCTGAGAAGTTAATTGCCGTATAGCGCCATACAGTGCGTCTAAGCGGTCGTCGTGCCGGAGGCAACCTTTCTCCAGAGTGATGTTCGAGATTTGACCGAAGAGGCTGTAGCTCATCCTGATTTCGAGCGGGTAGTGCTGGATGCTGTCTATGTCCTGCTTGATCATTTCCGCGTTGAAGATGATGCGGTGAGCAGAGAATAGAGGCTCCAGTGTCTCAATGATACGCACCTCCTTCTGACCATGCGCATAGTCCTCTTTCAACTCGGCAGGCCACTCGCGTTCGAAGTATGGCTTAATTACCGCCTCAAACGCGCCGTGACCGAAGTTCTTCTCTATGAAGACCTCTTTCACCTCTGCGGCCTTTGCCTCGCGCACAATGCGACTGAGGGCGTTATCGGAGTATCCGCCCGGCACACCGAAGCACTTATAGACGTAGATGAACGTCCCCAGCAGGAAGACGATAGCCACGCCCGTTTCGTCACCGTTCTTACCTCCCGGTTTGAACGTGACGTGCGAGCCAGCCTTTGTGGTGCTTACGTAAACCACGTGCCACCTTACGCATATTCTGAGGTGTTAGGTTGTGCTCTTTACAGAAGTCAGTAATGCAAGTTACAAGGAACTCTTCACCATCTGGAGAAGTGAATATGTAATCTTTGCCAGTACCTTTGTTGCAAGGTGTCATGCCTTTCTTGAACTCAGTATCAACAGACAAGTGCTGTCCTTTCTTGATTTCAGTGGCAATACTTATGCGTTCACCTTTCTCGATGTTACCTGCTTTGCGATAGCCACCTTTACCCTTATTCCAACCTATGTTGTCATGTGGGCGTAGCTTTTCTTCCAGTGCATAGCACTCTTCTTTGCTACCAGTGAATAAGATGATGCACTCACGACCATCGCATAAACGGCCTGCACATTTGTGCTCTCTCATACATTTCTTAACATCGGAGGTTACACCAACATAACCTTGCATTACGTCGGTTTCACCAACAACACGAATATGATAAACTTTATGCTCTGTCATATTTAACTTCCTTCAATTGTTACGTTAATTCGCTACTTTAACTTCTACTAGTCACCTAGTAGGTCGGACTATATCTTAGGCTTGCGCCTCCCTCTGTTTCAGACCGCTTGGCCTTACAGTTAGTCTCTACACGTTCCTGTCATTGCAACAGGCTTCGCTCGGTATTGTCTCAGTGAGAGTTCCACCGAATTAAGAGGGTTTTACGCTGGCAGAGGTGTTTACCAGCCGGGTCAATATACATTACGCGGCGCTGAATCGGTCGCCACTCATAGGGGCGGGCCACAGGGCGGTACAGGTAATCGGTAGGCTTGTTACCGAAGCGTGGTGCATCGCCGATAAGGTTCATCGAGTCGTTACTCCAAGTCGGCATCTCCGGGACTACACCTGTGCCAAAGCTCATCATGATCAGATTGTTCAGACGTAACGGGTAACGGTCTGCATCCATCAGGCGAGTGTTCAGCATGAACTGTAGCTGGAACTTAGCCGTACCCTGCGAGATCTCCTTCTCAATCAGCTTCTCATCATCGTACATCTCCGGGCAGGTTGGTGCGCCCTGAGTGCCGTCAATGCCATAGCCTGAGCGAAGACAGGGATTGTCCATCATATCTTGGCGAATCATCGGCGCTAAGAAGTCCCCATAGCAAGCCTCTTGCTCCAGCGTTGGATAGCGGCCCGGCCAGATACGAATCTGGTAGCCACGCGCCGGGAGGTTGTTGTAGATGGAGTTAACGCTCTGCGGCGTCCCTAGGTAGATGATATCGCCAAATTGGTTAATGGATTCGAACTCTTTGGTCAAGTCCTCCAGCAATGCACGGCCTGCGGCGGTGCGGCTATTCTGTAACGATTCAACGTCGTCTGCCAGAATGATATCTGCACGTGCACCCTGCATACCTGCTTCGATAGAGTAGCAAGCGACAGACGGGGACTTGTCACTTCCACGTAAGGTGTAGTGAATCTCGAAGCCTTTGATTGAAGCCTTGTCGCCCGCGTAGATATCAGGAAGCATGAACTCAAGGAAGTCCAATCCACGGAAGATCTTAATCACCCAACCAGCGATTTCCTCGGCACGCTTGGCTGTCTGTGATACGATCATGATACGTTTGTGCGGTTCGTGAATGATACGGAACACCGCATAGATTGCAGCGATGGTAGTCTTAGCCTGACCACGCTGCGCCTCTACCATCCGATACTTGTTTCCTGCAAACAGGAACTTGAGTATATCGGCTTGTACTCGGTTCAGGTCTGGATTGCCAGTGATTAACGTATTGATTACCACCTGAGCGAACGACAGTAAGCCCTGCACCGTATAGGAGAATGTCTGCTGTAGTTCTCGCAGCATCTCCCAACGGGCAAGGGCTTCCGCTTGGGACTCCCTTGCCTTTGCCATTAAGCCTCCTTAACGTCAGTAAAGTTAATGACCTTGCCTTGCGATGCAGCCTTGAGTGCAGCTAGTCGCTTGGATAACTTGCTCTCCTCCTGCTGTGCGGCAGGTGTGGCGGTGATGCCATTATCTAGCACCCACTTACACATCGCACCCACATCCTTGCCTGAGACAAGGCCAATGGCAGCATCAGGGTCGTCCTCAATAGCATCAAGGATTGCCTGTGCCTTCTTGTTGAACATCTTAGTAATGGCGTTGTGAAGAATACCTACATCATCCTCACTCGCCGCATGTCGGTTATTTACTGCCACGCTTCTCCCTCCATTTGGTAACTCGGTTCCATACCCAATCGCCAATCTGCAACATAGTGT
>ERZ1023873.128-NODE-128-length-17153-cov-71.985378_pt1 | contig 17153 bp, 17 predicted proteins | sample MGYA00380391_ERZ1023873 | MGnify/ENA primary metagenome ERZ1023873 (study PRJEB33179, sample SAMN07449006) | human gut metagenome | biome: Human-gut; feature: Human associated habitat; material: Faeces | host: Homo sapiens | place: India: Bhopal | collected...
AGAGGTCGGAAAACGAAAGTAGGAAGAAAACTACTTCGTTTTCCTCCTACTCGATCAGTCTTCTTCTTCCTTTTCCGCCTTTTGCCATAATCGTAATATATTATGTTAGTATTAGTATTCTATGATGCGAAGTTACGAAAAATATTCGTTACTTGTTCTCTCCGTAGCATATTTGTGTCTTCTTTGTTACGATTATTTAGCAATTGTAAGCTTATGCCGAGCATACCAACAAAGAACGCCAATGGGGTTACAACCTGTTTGCAACAACCCATTGGCGGTTTTCCTTGATTCGTAAAATCCGTATGTGTGATTCAAATTTCCTCTAACACTTGAAACTCTACACTATGCTTCGTATCATTAGTGGTCTCGGATTCAAAGCAAGAATTGTCGAACAACGAGTTGGAGGTATCTGCTGTCTGTTTTCTCTTCTTTGGCACATAGTCTCCAATAGGTTTTGTACCGTTGGCAAATCGGTCTCTGATTACCTTTATTGACTCATCGCCAATATCGGCTCCTATCCACTGTCTGCCAAGCTCATCGGCAGCTATCAATGTCGTGCCAGACCCAGCAAAACAATCAAGCACCAAGTCGCCAGGATTTGAGGAAGCCTCAATTATCCGCTTGAGCATGTCAAGATTTTTCTCCGTCGGATAACCTGTTAGGCACGTGTTTTGGTTGTTTACATCCAAAAAATCAAGCCAAATGTCCTGTACGGGTTTCCCCTTACTTTGGTCAAGGTACACCTTTCGTCTTGGATTGCCGTTTGAAGACCAATAAATTTCCCCTCTCGCATCCATCTCTTCAAGTTTTTCTGGCGTATATTGCCAATGCTTTCCTTCTGGTGGCATCATTCCACGCCAAGGTTCACCAGTAGCACCATTTCGCGTACCTGGAGCATGGCACGGCACTCTTTTGTGGCGTCGTCCTGTACCTTCTTCCACGAACGGATACTCTTTCAGTACTTTTTCTTCATCCCAATCCTCGTATGGTCTGTTCCACACTGGTGACTCGGATTTTGTATAAAAAAGAATATAGTCGGAGATGTTACCGTAAGTCGTTCTCGTAAAATTCTTGGATTTGCATTTTTTCCGAGTTATCATGCCACGGAAATTCCGTTCCCCGAAAATGGAATCCATCAGAATCTTGACATGAAAGAGCATATTGCAGTCAAGATGCACATAAATAGACCCCGAAGGAGACAGAAGCCTGTGCATAAGGGCGAGTCTTGGCTTCATGAAATCCAAATAACCCTCTGTCGTGAAATTGTCATTGTAGGCATGCTTGAAATCTTTGGTCTCAAAAGCACCACCCGTATTATACGGAGGGTCAATATATATCAAATTAACCTTTCCGCACACATCTTCATCTTTCACAAGAAAATTCAACACGTCCAAATTATCCGCATGATACAACCTTTTTATAAATTTTCCCTCATAATCTGTTACACTTCTGAACCTTGCCTTATTTTTAGGTACTGTTGACACAGAAGAAACGGTTGCACATGTATATGATGTTATACCTACTGCCATTTATGTATTATAATTTTAATTACGAGTTCAACCACTTTTTTGTCAAACGCTCGCTGAACATCCTAAGTGTAAGAACCATTACTTTTGTCTGGTCTATCTTCTCTAACTTTGAATAGTCATCCCACATGGAGCCAAGCAACAGACCCGGACCATCATTCAGAAATATGACCTTGGTCTTTAAGTTCTTCTTTGCAACATACGAAAGAATTTCCTTTGCACAATTATTGTAGCCCCCTGTACGGTCATCCTCTTGTGCGCCGCCTCTGTCACTATCATACCTTGCCAATCCGATAGCGAGAACTTCATTGTTCTTATTTCTGATGACAAAATCAACAGGTCGGGATGGGTTGGGATAATCCTGAAAAACATCCTTCAACTGCACATCTGCTCCTGCCCTTTTCGGTCCTTCTATTGAGTATTCTGGAAATTTAGACTGAAACATGTCAAAGAATGTCTCGGTCAGCGAATAGCCTTTTTGACCTCTGTCCTTATATTCCCACAAGACTGCACACAAAGCCTCATCTGGCAGTGGACGTTGATTGAACTTCCTCTGCACCACATTGATTGGTCTGAAATCTTTTCCGAATGTGTCGCAAACCATTTGGATTTTGTTCTTTGCTTTCAGCATTTCAACAGATGTGTTCGGGGAAACATATTTTCTAAATACTCTCAGCAACTGTATCCTCATCCAAGTCTGCGTCAATTTGGATATTTCCACAAGAAGCATTTCCGACGAAGCGGAAGATTTGAGTATTTGACTGAAATACACCAATACAGGCTTGTACAGTTCGCAAGCCTGTTCCAAAATATCGGGATAAAATGCGCCATTAGCCATTGTTATCTGGTTGGGAGCATCATTCTTACTTATAATCTGCAAAAGATTTCATTTCCATATTTATACTGCTAAATTACGCCGTGTGCCATAACGAAAGCATATCCGTATATGTCTCTGCATAACAATGGCGTTTATTTTTGATTTGCAAATATAATGAAATTTAAGCAAGCCGCCAAATCGGCACAGACTTATTTCACAATCCTTTTACCTGACAAAAATGCATTTAAAAAGCACACTGCCTATAAATGTGCTGTGTGCTTTTTTCTGTAGTATGCTCGGCATGAGCTTATTCTAATGGGGGCAAGTCCCTAACAAGCCCTAATAGCGGGAATTGTATAGCCAATAGCAAGGGTGTCCACTGCGAGGTGGAATCTGAAAGAAGCTGGCGGCAAACATCTGACCTAACGTACAGAAACTTCATATAAGGCATTTGACCATGGATGAGATTGCATGACAAATCAAAGTCCTATAGCTATTCGGAATGGTTGGTGTAAATGAAGTGGGTATAAGATGGAAAGAATAAGCCCTTATCCGAGGAGGTCTCACGGACGCTTCAAATAGTTTTTTTTTACGAAAGAAGTGGAGTAAAGCTTGCCGTGAGAAGTCAGCAGATGCCATAGTATTGCAATAATCGATAACATTGCATGAAGGGCTGAACCTAACAATTAAACGATAGTAATTGAAACATACCTTATGAAGGAAAGAATGCAGAAAACATTATCCCAAGTTAATGGCTGCCCCCAAAGAGATAGGTCGGAAACCGAATGGTATGGGGGAGTGCAGACCTTCATGTGGATGTGTGAAGACAACATCGTGGAAGTACCATTCGACAAGGAACACCTTTTCGAGCAAATCCTTAGTCCTGCGAATCTCAACCGAGCCTACAAGGCTGTTATGAGAAACAAAGGCTGTGGTGGTATCGACAAGATGTCGTGCGAGCAGTTGCTCCCATGGCTCATGACCAACAAGGATGTGCTCATCAGTTCCTTGATGGACGGCTCTTACCGTCCGAACCCAGTGAAAAGGGTAGAAATACCTAAAGACAACGGCAAGATGCGCCTGTTGGGAATACCTACGGCTTCCGTCCGAGAAGAGGATGCCATGACGCACTACGAGGAGCGCAAAGGATAATCAACGAGGGCTACACCTATGTAGTAGACCTCGACCTTGAACGCTTCTTCGACACCGTGAGCCATAGCAAGCTCATAGAAATCCTCAGCCGTACGATAAAAGACGGCAGAGTGGTCAGTCTTATACACAAATATCTCCGAAGTGGTGTAATGAACAAAGGTTTGTTTGAAGCGAGCGAGGAAGGAACTCCCCAAGGCGGACCGCTAAGTCCGTTGTTGAGTAACATCATGCTCAACGAGTTGGATAAAGAACTTGAACGCAGAGGACTCCCCTTTGTGCGCTATGCCGACGACTCGATGATATTCTGCAAGTCCAAAAAGGCTGCAATGCGAGTAAAGGCGAGTATAACCCGATTTATAGAGAATACTCTATATCTCAAAGTCAACAAGGAAAAGACCGTAGTGTCGTATGTGCGCGGAGTGAAATACCTCGGCTACTCCTTCTATGTGATGAAAGGCAAATGCCAACTCACGGTGCATCCCAAGTCCAAAGCCAAGATGAAGTCAAAGCTAAAAGAACTGACAGGTCGTAGTAATGGGTGGGGATATGACAAGAGAAAGCAAAAACTGAAAGAATACATAAGAGGTTGGGTCGGCTATTATCACCTTGCCAATATGAAGCGTCTTCTGCTTGAAACAGACGAATGGTTAAGACGTAGAATACGCATGTGTATATGGAAAGCTTGGAAGAAAGTCAAGACAAAAGTGGCAAACCTCATTAGATGTGGTATCAATAAATACCAAGCATACGAATGGGGTAATACTCGCAAGGGCTATTGGCGTATAGCTAACAGCGGCATACTGCATAGAGCTATAACAAATGAGCACCTATGTAGGGCAGGGTATGCAACTTTAATAGGGTCGTATCTCGAATGGCACCCAAAATAGGAACCGCCGTATGCGGAACCGCATGTACGGTGGTGTGAGAGGTCGGAAAACGAAAGTAGGAAGAAAACTACTTCGTTTTCCTCCTACTCGATTGCATTTTTGTAATGTCGGCCCCTTGATTATCTGGTTATTTCACCTCTTCGAGGAGCAACACGCGGCTTGCCCATTCGTTGGCTTTGCCCCAGTCTGCATTATGTCCGTAAGGTATCTCAAGGCCGTTCTGCATGAGATATTCGCCTGAGAAAGTCTTGCCCTCGAAGGCGAGCGGAGTCTTGTCGATGCGGTTAAGTTCGGTGATGCGATAGCGCTTCTGCGGGTTGAGACCTGCCATCGGGATGCGCGGCAGATGCTGATTGCAGAACGACTCGGTCTTCCACCAGAAGAACACCGCCTTTTCCTTAGTGTCGGTTACGTACATTAGCGAAGCCACACCCTTCTTTTCGTATGGCGACTGCAGGCGATAAAGGTCGCCGAACTGTACGATAGGACGGATGCGCTTATGAGATGTGGGATGCCATGGCGATGGCAGGGAAGAAGTAGCTGGTTCCCCACTGCATATATACGCGCTGAAGGGCGTCAGTGTTGTCACTGGTCCAGAACTCGTCGAAGTAGGGGAGAGTGCCCTCCTATCCATTTTCCTACCTAAAACAATAATCCCTGCATAGTATTTTGCCTTATAATGTTGTGCATTGTCAAGTATTTTGATTAAATTTGCAAAATGAATTCAGAAACCTGTGTTTTTTGAAACTAATACTAAAATAATTATGATAGACGTTAAAGAAACTCTTAGCAGTGCCGAGGAGCGCATGGAGATGGGAGCCATGTACCTTGAGGAGCAGCTGGCCCGTATCCGTGCCGGCCGTGCCAACGTGGCAATCCTCGACGGCGTTCGCGTTAGCTCGTGGGGCTCTATGGTTCCGCTCAACCAGGTAGCCAATGTCACCGTTCCCGATCCGCGTACCATCGCCATCCGTCCTTTCGACAAGAAGCAGATCCGCGACATCGAGAAAGCCATCATGGACAGCGATGTAGGCATCACACCTGAGAACAACGGCGAGATTATCCGTCTCGGCATTCCGCAGCCGACCGAGGAGCGTCGTAAGGATCTCGTAAAGCAGTGTAACAAGATTGGCGAGCGCACAAAGGTGGAAATCCGCAACGCACGTCAGGAGACAAAGGACAAGCTGAAGAAGGCCATCAAGGACGGACTTTCAGAAGACCTTGAGAAGGACGCTGAGAACGAGCTTCAGAAGATTCACGACAAGTTCGTGAAGAAGGTGGAGGAACTCCTCGCTGCAAAGCAGAAGGAAATTATGACTGTATAATAAGAAAAGGTAAAAGAGTAAAGCAGGCTGCCTCTTTATACTCTTTTACCTTTTTGCTTTTTTTTTTACTTTTAATAGATGCAAGGAATAGTAATAAAGAACACCGGCAGTTGGTATACGGTCCGCACCGACGAGGGCAAGAACGTGGACTGTAAGATAAAGGGCAACTTCCGCCTCAAGGGCATACGCAGCACCAATCCGGTGGCTGTGGGCGACCGTGTGGAGATAATCCTCAATCAGGAGGGCACGGCGTTTATCACTTCCATCTGTGACCGCCGCAACTACATCATACGCAAGTCGCAGAATCTCAGCAAGCAGAGCCATATCATTGCAGCCAACGTGGACCAGGCGTTCCTTATCGTCACCGTCAACTATCCGCAGACCAGCACCATCTTCATAGACCGCTTCCTCGCCACGGCTGAGGCTTACAGCGTGCCAATGGTGCTCGTCTTCAACAAGACGGACATCCTTTCCGACGAGGAGCGCCATTATCAGGAGATGATGATGAAGCTTTATGAGACCGTCGGCTACAAGTGTGTGGCGGTGTCTGCCACCACGGGTATGGGCATGGACGCCATCAAGCCTTTGCTGAAGGACAAGATTACGCTTCTCAGCGGCAACAGCGGCGTGGGCAAGTCTACATTCATCAATCATATTCTGCCCGGTGCCAATCTGCGCACATCTGAGATCAGCGATGCGCACAACACAGGTATGCACACCACAACATTCTCCGAAATGCTTCAGCTTCCGGATGGAGGATGGATTATAGACACGCCGGGAATAAAGGGTTTCGGCACCTTCGACATTGAGCCGGAGGAACTGACAAGCTATTTCAAGGACATCTTCCATTTCTCTAAGGAGTGTCGTTTCTCAAATTGCACCCACACACACGAGCCGGGTTGCGCGGTGCTCAAGGCCGTGGAAGAACATTACATCGCCGCCTCACGCTATCAGAGCTATCTCTCTATGCTTGAAGATAAGGACGAGAACAAGTACAGGGAAGCTTATTAAATTTAGTTTAGAGTTGAGAATTTATAGTTGAAAATTGATAGTTTAGAGTTGAGAGTTATGATTAGCTGAAAGGTCATACAAATTATAAACATATCATAACTCTCAACTCTCAACCTTCAACTCTCAATTCTTCACAACTCTCACTTCTCAACTTTCAGCTTGCTGACCGTTTCTTTCAGCAGTTTTATATCCGGATTTTTCAGTATCACTCGTTTTTCGCTGTCCAGCAGATACAGCGACGGCATTGTCTTGATGTAGTAGATGTCGTCGGTTGTTATTTTTCCTTCTGGGCTAACGCCGTCCGTCCATGAGGCAGGGAAGTCAGGCTTTACCCTCTTCCATCTTTCTGCGTCGTCGTACGGGAAGATGGCGAGGACGCGGAAGGTGGTGCCTTCCTTCAGCTGTGGCATGTCCGCAAGCTCCGCCTTCACCTCCTGACAATGGTCGCAGTCAGGGTCGTAGAAGTAGAGTAGGGTGTATGTGGCGTTGAAGGAATGCATGCTGTGCGTGGCTCCATTGCGGTCCGTATACTGGAAGTCGGCAGCCACGGAGCCTGGCAGATTCTTGCGCAGATTGCGAGCCATATACTCTCCTCGTGTGCGGTCAGCCACGGAAGCGAACTTGTTGGCGGTCATGGCGTCAATGTACTGTGCGTAGAGGAGGTCGTTATGAAGCGGCGATTCTGCGTCGCCAAGATACTTGTCTGCGATTTCCTCGAAGTAATTGCGCATCAGTTCCGCCGTCTTCTCATCCGCCTTTATATTATATAAATGTGTGGCAAGCGCAGTAAGTCCGGTTGCCGCAGTTGCCGGCTTCACCCTCGGCAGGAGGTCGAGGAAGTTGGCGAAGCCCTGCTCCGTAATCTCCGGACGATTAACGAGAGTGGTGTCAGCAAAATCGAAGCGGTCCCAATAATGCTCCATCACGTACATGGCACGTGTCTCCGGCGTGCGGAGCGTGTCGGGCACGGAAGGATAAGGGAAGGCGTCCGTCTGCTGTGCGCCAGCGTTGAGGAGGTTAAGGAGCAGAGCCGTAAGGGTCAGAATGGTCTTTCTCATGTCATATCGCGACACGCTTACTGCATGTCATACACCACCTGCATGAGCTTCTTGCCCAGCTCGTCAGCCTCTTCCATTGTGGCTGCCTCGCTGTAGACGCGGATGATTGGCTCTGTGTTCGACTTGCGGAGGTGTACCCACTTGTCGGGGAAATCAATCTTAACGCCGTCGATGTCCGTAATCTTCTCATTGGCGAACATCTCCTTCACCTTCTCGAGGATGGCGTCTATGTCCGTAGACGGTGTGAGGTCAATGCGGTTCTTTGCGATGAAGTAGTTAGGGAATGTGGCTCTCAGCTCGCTTGCCGTGCATTCCTTGTGTGCCAATGAGGAAAGGAAGAGAGCGATGCCTACGAGGGCGTCGCGTCCGTAATGGCTCTCGGGATAGATGACGCCGCCGTTGCCTTCTCCGCCGATTACCGCACCCACTTCCTTCATCTTCGTGGTTACGTTCACCTCGCCTACGGCAGCCGCTGTGTAAGCGCCTCCGTGCTTCTCTGTCACGTCGCGCAGAGCACGTGTGGAAGAGAGGTTGCTGACGGTGTTGCCCTTGGTGTGGCTGAGCACGTAGTCGGCAACGCTGACGAGTGTGTATTCCTCGCCGAACATCTCGCCGTTCTCGCAGATGAATGCCAGGCGGTCAACGTCCGGGTCGACGACGATGCCGAGGTCATACTTGCCGCTCTTCATCTCGTCCATGATGCCATGAAGATTCTTCTCTAATGGTTCCGGATTGTGTGCGAAGTCGCCGTTGGGAGTGGCGTTGAGGATGGTGTATTCCACGCCGAGAGCTTTAAGAAGCTCAGGCAGGATTACGCCGCCCACGCTGTTGATGGTGTCCACGCACACCTTGAACTTGGCGTTCTTGATGGCGTCCACGTCAGCCAGCTTGAGGCTGAGGACGCTCTCGATGTGGCGTGCGTTCATAGAGTCGTCGCGTGTGTAGTGTCCGAGGTGGTCAACGTCGGCATAGTCGAAGTCTTCCTTCTCGGCAATGGCGAGCACCTCGTTGCCGTCCTCCTTGGTAAGGAATTCGCCTTCGCTGTTGAGGAGCTTCAGCGCGTTCCACTGGCGTGGGTTGTGGCTTGCTGTTATGATGATGCCGCCCAGAGCCTTTGTCCACCTTACTGCAAGCTCGGTGGTAGGTGTGGTGGCGAGATCAATGTCGATGACGTCGAGTCCCATACCCATGAGGGTTCCGCAGACGATGTTGCGTACCATGTCGCCGGAGATGCGAGCGTCGCGTCCGACAACGATTTTCGGCTGTTCTTCGCCTGTTGCTCTGCGCTTCATGAACGTGGCATAGGCAGTTGTGAACTTCACGATGTCAAGCGGATTGAGCGTGTCGCCCGTGTGTCCGCCGATGGTTCCGCGTATTCCGGAAATAGACTTAATCAATGTCATAGTCTTAATATATCTTTACGTAAGTATTGATGTTTTCTGTTTGTCTTTTGCGCCCGTTTATCTTCCGCGCTCGAAGGTAATCTCGTAGCGGCATGGATAGACGTATCTTGCGGCGTCGTCCTGTCCTTCCGAGTGTGGTACGATGAGGTTCACCTTAGCCACCTCGTCGCCCTCATTGGTGGGACGTCCGATGTTGACGTAACGCAGTGGCACAAGCCATCCGCTTGGTACGGCAGCCGTTCCGTAGCGTGTGTACATAAGGCTGGAGCTGGTGTCAAATGAGGCAGTGAACGTGCCTGAGGTATTGCGTACGTTCATCTTGTCCACGAGCCAAGCATACTGATAGATGTTGGTGAGCTGCAGGGTGGTGTCCGACTCGATGAGGTTATATTCATTGAAGCGGCACAATACCGTGGTGCTTTCGCCTTCCTCAATCTTCTCTCCGCATCCCTTGCGCACAATCTGCATGTATACGCCGTTGCTCTCGAAGAGCACATACTCGTTCTTCGATACGTCCGTAGTGGTGTCCTGAGCAAAGAACTGCTCCTCGCTTATCACCTTGATCTTCTGGTTGGCGATGTAGCGGTTGATGGCAGAGCGCTCCTTCTTCTTCTGGTCGGCGTATGTCTCTGTGTCGCTACATGCTGCGAAGGCGAGTGCAGAGAGCACGACGCATATAAGAATCTTTACTGTTTTCATTTTCTTCCTTTGTATGTTTTTGTTTTCTGTTTTCTTGTTTCTTTCTGGCTTTACTTCAGCAAGTCTTCGTAGTGCGCTATGGCACGTCTTGCCACCTTCTCTGCTTCTTCGAGCGAGCAGCGCAGTCTGCCGCCGCTTGCGTTAAGGTGTCCGCCGCCGTTGAAGAAGTCGGCTGCCATCTTGTTGCAGGGGAAGTAGTCCACGGAGCGAAGGCTCACCCATACGAGGTTGTCGTGGCGGTCGTCCTCACGTAACGAGATGGAGAGTTTCATGCCCTTGATGCGCAGCGGCTCGTTTACGAGGCCCTCTGCGTCGCCCTTGATGAAGTGGAAGTCGCGCATCTCGCGTTTTGAAATGGCGAAGTAGGAAGCGTGCAGGTCGGCAAAGACGTTCAGCTTCTGGCTCATCAGGTATCCGCGGAATCTTATCGCCCACGGGCTGAAGTTATTGAATACGTTGCGGTAAATCTTGTCCTTGTCGATGTTCTTTGTGAGAAGCTGGCTGATGATGAAGAATATCTCGGGCTGTGTGGAGTTGTAAGTGAATCCGCCCGTGTCGGTCATCATGCCGCAATATACGCACGTTGCCCATTCCTTTGTCATCTCCTCGAAGGCTCCGAGCTGCCATACGATGCGGAACACCAGTTCCGACGTGCTCGACATGTTGGGGTGCGAGATGGTGAGTACGGTGTCCATGCTTGGGTCGAGATGGTGGTCAATCATCACCTTCTTCGCCTTAGCCTGCTCCAGCGGTTCGCGCATCTCGTCCACACGGTCCGCACCGTTGAAGTCGAGGCAGAATATGAGGTCGGCTTTCTCAAGCATTTCGCCTGCCTTGTCAGCGTTCTTGTCGAACCTGATGATACGGTCTGCTCCCGGTATCCATTTCAGGAAGTCGGGGAACGCGTCCGGCACGATGACGTTTGTCTGCTTGCCGCGCGATGTCAGGTAGGCGTTCCATGCCAATGACGATCCCAATGCGTCGCCGTCGGGCGACTTATGGCAGCAAACGACGATGTTTTCCGAACTCTCTATCAGTGTGTTTAGTGAGGCGACTTCCGCCTCAGTAAGCAATTCTATCTTCATATCTTTCTTTCGTGTCTGTTTTTGTCCGTGGCTTGTGTCCCGCTTGGAAGCCAGAACATCTGCAAAGGTAATAATTAAGTATGGTACGGACAACTTTTTTTTGTTTTTGCAACTTTTTTTTGTAGCTTTGCGTCTATATAGTGTAAACCAAATCACAAATTATCAACAAAACGAATAGAATGATGATGAAAATGAAGACATTTGGAAGATTTGTTGCCTTGGCAGCTTTCGCCATGGCATGGGTTGTTTGCACGGCTTGCAGTTCGTCTGGCAGTCTGCGTTCGGACAAGGAGTCGCACAAGAGGGTTTCGCAGGTTCTAAATCTCGGATATTTCTCTCGCATAGAGTCGTATACGTCCTATGACGTGAAGTTCGTTCAGGGCAAGACACCGTCTGTCCGCGTAGTTGGCGCGAAGGGTCTTGTGGAGCGTCTGTCGGTGCAGCGCAGCGGCGAGACTCTTGTCATCAAGGCGAAAGGTGGCGGCTTCTCGTTCTCTTTCGATGATGATACGCCTCTTACCATTTACATCACATCGCCCGACCTTACGGGTGTGAAGCTGACCGGCTCCGGCGATTTCGACGTTGACGGTCCGCTCGATACTGACGTCCTCGACGTGGCGCTTGAGGGTTCAGGCGACATCGACTTTAACAGCGTGGTCTGCGACCATGCCAAGATAAGAATGAGCGGTTCAGGCGACATCGACATCAAGGACATTAAGGCTCAGACTGTCAGCTGCGAAGTAAACGGATCTGGCGATGTTGACTTGGGCCTTAATCGTGTTGGTGTCAGCACATTGAAGGTGTTTGGTTCGGGTGACATCGAAGCAAAGATGTATGACTGCGGCACGTCCGACTGCAGCGTATTCGGCTCGGGCGACATCACGCTGAAGGGTACGCTCCGCTCGCTCAATCAGAACGTGAAGGGCTCAGGAGATATCAATACTGGTGAGCTGAGCGTAGCGAATTAAGCGGCTGTCCGAATTAGGAATTGTTAGGCATTTTAATCATCAGTCTTGCCATGCAAATATCGTACAAAGAGTAAAAACATGTTACAAAATAAAAATTGATTTTAGAGTTCCGGTTTGCTTTTTTTACGGTGTTTTGCTGTGCAAACAGCACCCACGCTTAACAATAAAGCCTCTTTTACACCCTGATAGTGCCACTATCAGAGTGTAAAAGAGGCTTTATCGTATCACAATAGTGGCTGTATTGGAGTGTAAAAGAGGCTCTATGACAGCAAAAAACGGCTCTTTTGCGAGTCTGATTTCATAACATTTCTCCTGAAAACTGCATAACACACTGTTTATGAGCTTGTTGTTCCCAAATGCTCAAAACTCAAGAATTTCGCACCAAAGATTTTGTTGTCCGTTCAACTCATAGTATTGAGCAATAGAAATGCAAATATTGTCGTCGGACGGCAAGGCGTCCGAATTTTGAATTATGAGTTTTGAATTTTGAATTATTCTCGGCTTTGCCTGCGATTTTGAATTATTCTGTTTAAATTATAGCAGATAAGGCAAACATAGGAGGAAGGTGTGCAAAAGTAAAGTAGCACGCCCTGAAAGGGCAGCAGCTAATAGCCCAGGGCAGCGCCCTGGGAAATAAGAAGAGAAAAACCAAAGACGCCCTGTAAGGGCAAAAGCATTGAAGCAGAACGCTTTTGCCCTTACAGGGCGATTTGGTAAAATGCCTCTAAGCCACAGGGCGTTGCCCTGGGCTATGTGATTATTGGGCCTTTAGCCCGCGCTGATTGAGTTTTGACACAGCCTCATGATTGAGTTGTTGTCAATAGCTGCATTAATCGTTGATGTCCCAGCCCACAGCTGAAGCACCAAGAACGGCTGCTGACGAACCTTCGAGGCTGCTTACGAGGAACTTGGCCTTGCCCTTGTAGATGTTGAGCACGTTGTCGTCGTATGCCTTCTTGATGGGGTTCATGAGCAGGTCGCCAGCCTTTGTCAAGCCGCCGAAGAAGATGAATGCCTCAGGAGAAGAGAAAGCAGCGAAGTTGGCGCAAGACTCGCCGAGGAGCTGGCCAGTGAACTGATAGATGTCGAGGGCAATCTTGTCGCCCTTGGCAGCTGCCATTGATACGTCATAGCTGGTGATCTTCTCAGGGTCGAGCTCGCGGAGCAGAGACGGCTCGTTAGAGTTGGCGAGGAACTCGCGTGCAGAGCGAGCCACACCAGTGGCAGAGCAGTAAGTCTCCAGGCAGCCCTTTCTGCCGCAACCGCAGTCGCGTCCGTCTTCCTTGACGATGACGTGTCCGAGCTCGCCGGCGAATCCGTCGCAGCCGTAAACCAGCTGTCCGTTAACCACGATGCCAGAGCCTACGCCAGTACCGAGAGTGATGACGATGAAGTTCTTCATGCCACGAGCCACGCCGTAAGTCATCTCGCCGATGGCAGCTGCGTTAGCGTCGTTGGTAAGAGCAACGGGGATGCCGAGCTTGTCGCTGAAGAGCTTTGCCAAGGGCACTACGCCGTCACGTCCCCACTCGAGGTTCGGAGCGAACTCGATGGTGCCGTTATAGTAGTTGCCGTTAGGAGCGCCGATGCCCATAGCCTTGATTTTCTCGATGCCGCCAACCTGGTCGATGATGATCTGGAGTGCGTCAACAGCTGCGTCAACGTAAGCCTGTACGTTGTTGCCATATCCCTGAGTCTTTATAGCTGTGGTGGCCTTGATGTCGCCACGGCTGTCTACGATTCCGAATACAGAGTTAGTGCCTCCGAGGTCCAAACCGATAACATACGGTTTCAATGATTCTTCTGTCATGATGCTGTTTGTATTTATTTAGTAAATTAATAGTAAACGATTGTCAATCTTTAAAGGCAAAGGTATTAAAAATGTTGTAACATAACAAAGTTTTAAGTAATAAATTTGTCTATATCATATAAAATTTGCAATTTTGCACACGTTATGCAGTTTCCTATTCAATTAGATATTTTAGACTTTGTATTCAAGGGAATACTTATAGGCATCATGGCTTCAGCCCCGATGGGGCCGGTGGGCGTGCTGTGCATACAGCGAACACTTAACAAGGGTCGCTGGTATGGCTTCATAACGGGTATTGGCGCTTGTGTGAGCGACTTCATTTATGCGCTTTTCACAGGCTTAGGCATGAGTTTTATGATGAACTTTGTCGGAAACGAGCGCAACCGCTTTCTGCTCCAGATAAGCGGCAGCGTGGTGCTGTTGTTATTCGGCGTCTACTGTTACCGCTCCAATCCAACCCGTAACATCCATAAGAGCAACAAGACGCAGAAGGGCACACTCGTGCACAACGGCGTGACGGCGTTCCTCGTAACGCTGTCCAATCCGCTGATTATCTTCCTCTTCATCTTCCTCTTCGCACAGTTTGCCTTCGTAGTGCCAAACCGTCCCATCGAGATGACGGTGGGTTATGCCAGCATAGTGGGCGGCGCCCTGCTGTGGTGGTTCGGACTGTCGTGGCTTATCGACAAGGTGAGAGGCAAGTTTGACGACACCGGCATCCTTATCATCAATCGTGTGGTGGGATGCATTGTCATCATCTTCTCCGTCATCATGCTCCTCGGCACCTTCTTTAATCTTTACAAGCTGCCGTATTAAGTAATCCCCGAATCATCAAGAAACATGTTTATATCCCAACAACTCAGAAAGAAAAGCACGGCTGAATACGTGCTCTATATGTGGCAGGTGGAGGACATTATACGTGCCTACGGCTGCCAGCTGTCGCGCCTGAAGAACGAATACATAGCGCGATTCACGGACTATACTGACGAGCAACGCTCGGAAATGGTGGACTGGTACGGCGACCTTATCACGATGATGAATTCCGAGGGCAAGCGCGAACACGGACACCTTACCATCAACAAGATTGTGGTGGACGACCTTAACGAGCTGCACAACCGTCTGCTCCAAAGCTCACGCTTCCCGTTCTACAACGCCGAATATTATAAGGTGCTGCCCTTCATCGTGGAGCTGCGCAACAAGGGCGAGAAGGACATCAACGAGATTGAGACCTGCCTCAACGCGCTCTACGGCACGATGATGCTGCGCCTGCAGGGCAAGACCATCACGCCCAACACGGAGCATGCCATCAAGGAGATTTCCACATTCCTCGGAATGCTCAGCGACTATCACATCAAGGACAAGACTGAGGGCCTCAAGTTTGATGACGACGAGGAATTCTGATAATTGACACCCCCGACACATATAAGATAACAACAAAAGAAGAATGAATCAGGAAATAGAACGCAGGCGAACCTTCGCCATCATATCACACCCTGACGCCGGTAAGACTACGCTCACGGAGAAATTCCTTCTCTTCGGAGGACAGATTCAGGTGGCAGGTGCAGTTAAGAACAACAAGATACGAAAGACTGCCACGTCGGACTGGATGGACATCGAGAAGCAGCGTGGTATCTCTGTGTCGACCTCTGTTATGGAGTTCGACTATGAGGGATATAAGGTGAACATCCTCGACACACCGGGTCACCAGGACTTCTGTGAGGACACTTACCGTACGCTCACCGCCGTAGACTCTGCCATCATCGTGGTGGACGGTGCGAAGGGTGTGGAGACCCAGACACGTAAGCTCATGGAGGTGTGCCGCATGCGCAACACTCCAGTTATTATCTTCATCAACAAGATGGACCGCGAGGGACGCGATCCCTTCGACCTGCTCGACGAACTGGAGGAGGAGCTGAACATCAAGGTGCGCCCGCTGTCATGGCCTATCAACATCGGAGTAAAATTCAAGGGCGTATATAATATATATGAGAACAAGCTCGACCTCTTCAAGCCCGACAAGCAGCGCGTGACGGAGAAGGTGGAAGTGGACATCAATTCCGACGAACTCAGCCAGCACATCGGCGAGCAGGACGCTCAGCAGCTGCGTGACGACATTGAGCTTATTGACGGTGTTTATCCCGAATTTGACGTCGAGACTTATCGTAATGCTGAGGTGGCTCCCGTATTCTTCGGTTCGGCTCTCAACAACTTCGGTGTGCAGGAACTGCTCAACTGCTTCGTCAAGATTGCTCCGTCGCCACGTCCCACACAGGCTGAGGAGCGTTTGGTGGATCCGGAGGAGCCTAAGTTCACCGGCTTCATCTTCAAGATTACAGCCAATATCGACCCCAACCACCGCTCATGTATCGCTTTCTGCAAGGTTTGCAGCGGCAAGTTTGAGCGCAATAAGCCTTACCTCCATGTACGTCAGGGCAAGACCATCCGCTTCTCTTCACCGACGCAGTTTATGGCGCAGCGCAAGAGCACCATTGACGAGGCATGGCCGGGCGACATCGTCGGACTGCCCGATAACGGCATCTTCAAGATTGGCGATACGCTGACAGACGGCGAGAAGCTCCACTTCCGCGGACTGCCGTCGTTCTCGCCTGAGATGTTCAAGTACATCGAGAACGATGACCCGATGAAGGCAAAGCAGCTGGAGAAGGGCATCAATCAGCTTATGGACGAGGGTGTGGCGCAGCTGTTCGTCAATCAGTTTAACGGTCGTAAGATCATCGGTACTGTGGGTCAGCTCCAGTTTGAGGTTATCCAGTATCGTCTTGAGAACGAGTATAACGCCAAGTGCCGCTGGGAACCGGTTCATCTTCACAAGGCATGCTGGGTGGAGAGCGACGACGAGGCAGAACTCGACCAGTTCAAGAAGCGTAAATACCAGTACATGGCAAAGGACCGTGACGGTCGCGACGTCTTCCTCGCCGACTCTGGCTACGTGCTGTCAATGGCACAGCAGGACTTTAAGCATATCAAGTTCCACTTCACGAGCGAATTCTAAAATTACGTATAGTGCTGCGGAGGTCACCGTATCTCAGCAGCATAAAAAGAAATCTCCCACAGATCTCGCAGATATTCACAGATGTTCTTGGGTAAACTAAAATCTGTGTTAATCCGCGTAATCTGTGGGAGATTACCTTTCAAGCAGGATATGAATGTTCTCCCGCAGATCTCACAGATATTCACAGATGTTCTTGGGTAACAAAAATCTGTGTAAATCTGCGTAATCTGTGCTTGAATACCTTTCAAGCAGGATATGAATGTTCTCCCACAGATCTCACAGATATTCACAGATGTTCTTGAGTTAACTAAAATCTGTGTTAATCTGCGTAATCTGTGGGAGATTACCTTTCAAGCAGGATATGAATGTTCTCCCGCAGATTCCACAGATATTCACAGA
>ERZ1023873.133-NODE-133-length-16145-cov-8.113611_pt1 | contig 16145 bp, 18 predicted proteins | sample MGYA00380391_ERZ1023873 | MGnify/ENA primary metagenome ERZ1023873 (study PRJEB33179, sample SAMN07449006) | human gut metagenome | biome: Human-gut; feature: Human associated habitat; material: Faeces | host: Homo sapiens | place: India: Bhopal | collected...
TCCGGATTCTTCTTGTCGACGCCGAACTCGAAGTTCTTCGGAAGGTGCTCGCCTGCTGCCAAGGCTGGCGACATTAAGAAGGCAGCGATACCCCGCTTCCCTACGGCTTTCGCCGTCACATCGCCTTTCTGTAGAGGCTGTGCTTGGTAACCGCCAGCACCCCACATGCGCATCTGCTGCGCCTCGAAGTTCTTCTTGGCTTCGTCACGCTCTTTTACTTTAGCATCGTATGCTCTCTTTTCAAGCTCAAAGCCTTTGATGGAAGAGAGTGGCATTGCTGCGGTAAGAGGTGTCTTGGCAGAGCCTGCACGTATGACAAACATGCCACGCTTAGAATCAACATCAAAATAAAGATCACCTTCCTCCATGCCACCAGAGGCATCAAGTAAGGTCTGCTTGTGCTCATTAAGATACCCCTTCAATACAAGAGGTACACTGTTTTGGTTTACTCCTATAGCGTCACCTAAAGCGCGAACATCCCCTTTCACCAGTACACCTTGCGTGAAGAAACCCTCTGATAGCTGAGTGTATTGAGAGGTGAGATAGGATTGCAGGTGACGTTTGATGGTGTCGTTGTTATGACCAGCCACCTTCATGGCGCGGGCAATAGTCATAGCATCGTCTAACACAATACTGCGACCAGCCTCGCTCATGTTGTCTCCGCGTGTAAGCCAGCTACCGCCAGCGATATCATCCACAACACCCTCGACGTCCGAGGATAGCTCTTTAAGGACGGAGCCTTGTAGCTTCTCACCTTTGGCAACGTTCTGAGCGAACTCCACGGCCTGACCTACGTTGTAGCCCATCTGCAATGCGCGGTCATAGTTCTCGACAAAGGCATACTCCTTGTCACCCATGACGGCACGACGTGCATCCTCCGGGATAGAGTCGCGGGCATTCATCAGCGTCTTGAGCGCCTCCGGCTCCGTGTTCATATCCTTGAGGTTAGCCGAGGACATTTGCATCAGAGAGTCATAGCGGGCCTGAATGTTCGGGTCTTTGATGAGATCTTGCCCCAGCTTGAGGTAGCGCATCTGCTCATAACGACCACGGATAGCTTCGGCCTGATCCCCGGTAGCGCCAGTGCGCTTAATCTCATCCTCAGCCAGCTTGGTGTAGGTTCCAGCTAAAGCCTCGGCATAAGCCTTGCGGTCTTTGTCACTGATATCCTGCAAGCCAAGTGGCGACCCTATCTGACCACGGGCCAGTAAGTCCCGCATCTTGGCATTCTCGGCATTCTTCTTGGCTACACGGTCGAACAAAGATTTGATCTCACCATCCGACCATGCAGTGCCACCAGAGATTTCATTGTGGTTCTGCATGATCTTGAGCATCTCTTCCCGGTCAAGCTCACCATTAGTGAATGCCTGAATCGCTGCATCCTTCTTCTCGAAGAGTTCCACCTGATTCTGAGCAGCCCAATTCCGGTTAGCCTGAATCTCGGCAGTCTGTAGCTTGCCATTACGCTGATACAAGGATATGCCATTAGCATCCTTCAAGGATTTAGTGGCTTCAACGAATGTTGAATCACCAATAGCCGCCCGTTCCATTGCAATCTGAGCAATCATTTCTTCATACTCAGGCTTGGTAAGCTGCATGGTGACAGCTTCCTGCTGTAGCTGGTGAAGTGCCGCATCCAGTGAACTACCAGACAGGCCTTCCGTCACCATCAATACGCGAGAGTGCATTGCCTCGGTGCGCTGCTGTGCTTCCCTCTCCAGCTTGGCGCTTGCCCTTGCCGCGAAGACTTTAGGTTGCTGCTCCATGAATGCGTTGGAGACAAGGCGCATGGTGTCCTTATCGCCTTGCAGTCCAGGATATTGCTGGTAGACTTTGGCTTGGATGGCGTTGCGGGAGTCAACCACCTTCTGCTCCCACTCTTCGTCCGAGCCTTGGAACCGCTTGGCCTCATCCTGTAATGCGATGGTGTGGCCCAGCACATCGTTCTGTAACTGTACCAGCATGTGGGCGCGAGCGCCACCCACGGTTGCATCGTTGGAAGGCATCAAGCCCTGCAAGGCGCGGTCGTACTGACGTACCTTATCGTCTTCAACGGCTTGCTGCATAATCTCGGTGCCAACCGTAGCGAAGGCACCAGCGGCACTAAAGATATCGTCGATGAACGACGAGCCGCTACGTCGAATTTGAGGCTCGCTCACTTGGATTGCAGAGGTTCCTGCCATACGAGGGCCGCCCGTAGACTTCACCTGCTGCAAGCCTTGCACAGCTTGACGCTCAATTGCCATGTTCCCTCCTTATTTCCCTACTCCAGAGGAATAGGTTCTTGATTCTTTCCACGCTGTGCTCAATGCCTTCCCGGTCTTAGCACCAGAGAGGTATGAGGTGGCAGCGCTACCGACACCAGACAGCAGGGAACTAAACGCAGACGGCTTTTCAAAGCTACGTTGCTGCATCTGTCCACCTGTCTGGATTGCTTTAGCTTGGTTGATGAAACTCTGCTGCTGGTTCTCAAAGTTATCAATAAGCTGTGATTGGTTCCTGCCTGCCTGCCCGGATAAATCTCCGAGCAAGGAAGAGATGGAAGCACCGCCAGTACCAGAGGCACCCGCCATTAGCTCAACCTGTGCCTGCTGCTGTAGCAAGGAGGCTTGGTTCTGGATAATGTCTTGGTGGAACTCTTTGTTGGCCTGACGTTCCAAGTCACCCAATTGGCGATACTGCTCACGGGTGTTGATCATTTGCTGCTTCCATTGCTCCTGCTGCTGCTTGCGTAGCGCCTCTGCCTCGTTGCCGCCAGACAAGAAACTTGTCAGACTACTAAGCAAAGAGCCACCCATAGACAGCAGACCAGAGTTAGAGAAGCCAGCCGTGGAACCACCCAGCCAACTCATGGCAGAGCCGAGGATGCCACTTCCTGCACCAGCGGCGGCACCTCCGGCAGCAGCAGCACCGCCAGCGGCGGCACTACCTCCGAACATGCTACCGAGGGCGGCAGCGGCAGAGCCGATTATTGCCATTACACCCTCCTTTTACTCGGATTATATGACCCTTCCCACTCGATATCCCGTAGCTGCAAGGTATGCGGCGCTACAGACTTGATACGATATGTTGCATCTGTACTCTTGGCACGGAGCGGGAACTTGAATATACCTTCCTTCGGCTTGACGTAACCAACAATATTGTTGCGGGCACCACCTATACGGTTCGATGCCTTAGCTACACGCTTGCGCCCGGAGACGTTCGTGATCTCTACGGTGAAGTCCGGGTACTTGTCCAAGTTGAGATGAACAAGTCCAACGACTGGAGTATCGATGTACGAAGTACGACCTTGAGAATCCTTGATCACCACAGGCGTAGGCTCAAACTCTTGAGAGTAATACTCACCTACAACGCAGTGGATAACAGAATTTGGTTCGCCTAAATCAAAGTTGGTGTAAAGATTGTTATGTTCTTCCAGATATTGGAATGAGAAAGAACCACCCACATAAGAAGGCCAGCCTTGGGTCAGTACACACTCCAGCATCTCAGGGTGGTTAGGTGTCCAAGGTAGTGAACTGGAGTACCAACTATCTGTATGCTCGTCATGAACAAAGGTGATTATTGTCTTGCGATCCAACCTTATCTGGTCGTCTAAGTGGTATTCTATAGCGTCACCCATATCCATCTTTTCGAGGAACAATCCTTGAGCACCTCGCTCTATGATAAGATATGCTGTCTCGCTAGAATAGAACATAGCTCGTACTTTCGCGTCAGTAGGCCACACCCAGCGGTGCCAGGCTGCCTGTACACGCTCAGTACCTTGCCATAACCAGTCATAAACGTAGACCACATTGCGGTTTTTGTCCGCCATCACGAATAAACGGTTGATGTTGGAACTTGCCACCATTGAGATGATGTTGCCCTCAATCAACTTATTGACGTGACTTGTGATAGGTTGTGCCTTCTTAGTATCAGAGTAGGAGTCTGTATAAAACTCCCGGATACCAGAGTAGGAGCCTTCACTCGTAGCGAACATTACAGACTCACCTGTAGCTACCGGGCGAACATTGTTGTTCACCTCAAAGGCAGTAGCTGGTTTCAGCAATGCATTATCCTTGGTCAGTGCCTTATCTCCCGGTAAGATGAACTGAGAGTTATCAGAGAACAACACCGTGTCGCCGTCCAAGGTGATGGCGTGCTTTAACTGGTATACCTCACTTGCATCGGAGAAGATATCAATTGGGTCAGTATCTAGTGAGGACACTACCGTGTACCGGAAGAAGTCAAAGAAGCGAGAAGTGCGAGACATAATGACAGCCTCTCCCGCTGTTAAGCAAAGGCGATTCTGCACCATAAACATCCCACCCAAGCATTGCGGCACCTCCTCATCTATAAAAGATGGCATAGGGTTGGTTAGGTCGTCACCGACCCGACGATCTTCCCAATCACCTTGGCGAATCTTGAATTGCGCCACACCTCCGACGATGCCTGTGCGCTCGATGATATAGGGCATGGTGTTCTTGTCAAAGCCCAACTTCACATCTGCTGCAATTGTTTCCTTCCACGTAACAAGGTTGCCCTCGGACTTCTCTGCTACAAGCCAGTAGCGAGATTCAGGCTTGCTACCCGTAGGCCACACCTGCACCTTGTAGCCTTCTGGTGCTTTACTCGGCAGCAGGTCAGTGGAGGTAACTTTGTACTTGATAGCCACCAAGTCTCTTCCTTTCGCACCATCCTCGGTGCTCACAGTGAAGTCTGTGTTACCATCCTTGCGGGTAATGACGATAGTCGTACCCATGCGGGAAATATCATATTGTGACACACCATCCCATTGCTGGAGTTGAAGGAATAATTGATCTGCAATAACCTCGGTTCTGATCGTCTCTACATGACTTGCTTCACCACCATCCTTTGTCTTGTACTCGGCAGCAACCTGTCCGTTGATAGTGATCTGGTACTTCGTACCGTAATTACCATAAGCACAGAAGACTAGGGCAGTGGAGCCTACCTTTGGAGATCGATCCTCTCTAGCACGGACGACCTTCCTACGGTTAAGCATGAATGTTACATCTGCAATAGTCATGAACTGTACATCTTCCCTTGGGTTCTGCACTTCGCTAAGGTAGACCATAGGTGCGTCGGAAGAGGTGACATTGCAGCGATTACCCTTGCGATCAAAGATTTCAGGGATTGCACCTTGCTTCATGACGAAGAAGTATTCCTCATCGCCGTCACCTCGACGGTAATGGTGGAATGCCATGTTGTCATCGCCTTTTGCCATCAGTTTGTTCAGGTGAGTTGTTCCCATGCGGGACTTAGTCCCATCGACAACATCTGGAACCATGTTAACCATATCCGTGCATTGCCCGTCAAGGCGAACGGCTGGCGGTTGCTGGCTGATACCTTGAATCTGCCTGCCTAATGAGCCTTGAACTTCCATCATAACCTCCAAGGACGTGGTGGATAACTGTCATAAGGTGAGTGTGAGTAGGCCGGAACATTCTGGTAGCCACCTGCCATGACACCAAACTGACGCTGCGTCGGATTATGAACCAGCATGTTGAGCCGCTTCTGTGCCGACTGCTCTGCTTGTACACTCACCAGTAACTGTCCGGCGATAGTCTGGTGGACTTGCAGTTTAGTCTTGTCTGCATCTTTGGAGGTGATGAACTCACAAGCTGCCTGATACGCAATAGCCTGCATGACGCTGGTAGGTAGATGCTCGAAAGGTAACATTACGACCAAAGTCAGTCGAATACGACCATCACGGTTCACATGCCCTCGCATATCAAACGTGTGATTCCACGTAGAGTACAGCTTGCCAGCACGCAAAGTCATAGGTACTTTCAGGTCATTCAGCCCGTAGCATTGCAGGACGGACAGCGTATTGTTAGGCAGATTGACTTCTCCGTTCTGATCGGGTGCGATATTCCAGTTAGGTTCACGATTGAACCACCAACCGTTACCTTTATTATACTGGAAACGCTGTGATACAAGGTCAATGATCTTGTTCGCATCCTCTGCATCCAAGTCCCCTGAATCCAGAGAGTCAACACCCTCACGACCAATGGCACGCATACAGAGGTTTACCGCTTCCAGCTTACTATCAACGATGCCGAACGTGGCATCAGCCATTAACGCGGACACATCGCTAGGTTGAATAAGTGGCATGACTCCTCCTAACAAAAGAACCCCACCTACGCAAAGTAGATGGGGCATAGGTTATTACTCAGTCGGCTTCATTGCAGTCGGCTTGATATCGTTGGCCATCACCGCGCGAACAGCAGCAACCAGATCCTCAGCAGCGACGCTAGAGGCAGCATAGCCAGCAGCACCGCCTTCAGAGAAGGTCTTGGTGTAGACTGCCTTGCGACGAGCGCGACCAAGCACCTGCGCATGATCTGCTGCATTAGTGGCAGTGGTATCCGCTGCGCCAGTGCCAGTTACACGCTTGGTGGTAACTACAGACACAGCTTCCCAACGATCCGGGATCGCACCTTCGGACAGGAAGGTATCGATGTAGTAGGTCTTCTCTTTCTTCTCGTAGAAGATGTCACCGGTCACGTCGATAGAGCGACCAACCAGCAGAGCATCAGCCGTGAACAGCACAGCAACAGCGCCGTTCATTTCCGCAGTTGCATCATAACGATAGCCGTTATCCTCATTGGACAGCAGGTGATGTGCTGCGCTAGCAGAGTATTTCGGGAAACGGTTGGACGGAATAACCGGGCAGTTAAAGGATTTCAGCACGAAGCCCTGAATGGTTGCACCGGACTCACTGATAGTGTAAGATTTATCAACGATACGGTCTGCGTCCCGCAGGCAGTTGAAGTAACGCCACGGCATCAGGATCGCTACATCGGAGATATCAACCTCCTGCTCTACCTGCTGCTCTAGTGCCATTTCAACAGCAGCCATTACGTACTGCGGGTTAGCCAGCGCTTCACCTTCTGCGATCTCGATGTTCACAGAGAAGCCATGACCTTTAACACGCGGATTAGTGCGCTTGGCGTGGGTATTGCAGATACCGCCCAGCAGCATCTGCTGAATCAGCATTTCATCTTCCATACGTTTCAGTTGCTTGGCTTGGTTTGCTGCCAGCTTCGGTTTCAGGCTGTCAATATCACCCTGTACATCATGCAGGTGAGCAACGGTGTTACGAGCGATAACGGTCGCATCGATCACCAGTTGGTTTTTATCCGCCTGAGTAGAGGTAGCAGCCGGAGACTGACCCGGAGCCAGCACCTGCAACTCAGTCTCACCGAGATATTTGTTGCTAACGGTGTTGGTGCCAGTCACGGACTGTACGTCAAAGTAAGACATGATGTTCTCACCCTTGAGGTACTGCTCGTTAACCTTGCCGTTGAACTTCTCAATCAGCAGGCTATCGACTTCACCAGAAGCGGAAACGGCAACGTTAGTCAGGTTGTTAGGGGTGCTCATGTATTAGAATCTCCTTATAAATCAAGTTGATACTAGGGAGGCAGATTCCTCCCTTCTATAGTGTCACCTAAATAGGCTTACAGACCTTTAGCCATGCCAGCGCGACGGCGGGCATCCAGTTTGGCCTGTGCTTCTGCGGCAGCTTTGCGGTCACGACCGAAGCGCTGACTCAGTTGCGAGATCTCACGGATGTACTCCTGCGCAGAGAGAGGAGAGTTGTCCGATGCATCCACGGCAGGCGCAGACGGCTGGACGAGAGTGACCTCATCATCACCCTGTGCAGCCTTGCGACGCGCTTCCAGTTCACGCACAGCATACATCTGGAGATACTGGTTCCCGGACTGCATCACTGCATTGAAGGCTGTAAGCTCATCGTCACTAAGAACCTCAAGCGCCCATTCTTCCAGACGGTTCCAACCTTCTTCCCCTCCGCACTCTTTGGAGATATCGGTGAAGCGCTGCACATCTGCGGCCTCGCGCTCCTTGGCTTCGTTCTCGGAGCGGAGCATGAAGGCTTCGTTCTGTGCCTTGAGGCCAGACAGGTAGGCGTCCACGGCGAACTTGCCGAAGGCGTCATACAGCTTCTGCTTCGTTTCTTCTGACAGGGAGAAGTCGCCATCCTTAGCGTAAAGCTCGGCAGCGATAGCGTGGGCGTCAAGACCCTTGGCCTTGAGTTCTTCCTCCACTTCTTGCGGCACTTCAATGGTGACTTCTTCGCCACCAAAGAAGTAGCTTACTTCTTCTTGAGACGACTCAGTAGGCTTGTCTTCCTCTTTGCCTTCTCCTTCTGGAGTCTCGCCGTTAGGATCTTCTCCTCCGGCGTCTCCAGCGTCAGTGTCGCCAGTGTCGCTTTGTACATCAGCGTTAGTGTCAACAGTATCAGTATCAGTGGTAACATCAGTGGTTGCCTCCTGAGTCTCTTCCGGCGCTGCGTCGGAAGTCGGATGAGTGGTAGTTGGTTCAGTGAATGAGAAAGCCATTAGCCCTCCTGCATTGATTGTTGAATCACACCGGGAATAGCCTTAGCTACGCCCTCGTTAAGTAGGTTCTCCTGCTGTCCTTCTGCTTGGCGTGCTGCCTCTTGCTGTAGCTCTTCCTCTGTCTTGAAGAAAGGAAGTTCAGCAGAGATCTGTCCACGCACCCAATCCATGTAGTCCGGCCATTTGACCGCCTGCTGCACAGGCTCAGGCCACTGCATAGGTAAGGCCATGTACTGAGAGAAGTCAGCCAGCTTTTCAAGCTCCGCCATGCGCCCAAGCGCTTCGATGCCAGTGATAATCACAGGGTCGATTAGGTCGGAGGTCAAGGTCTTGCCTACCTCGTTCAAACCCCACAAGGCGATAGGTGTCTGCATAGTCATGGCGAACAGGGAGTATGCACCGCCCATGTTCTGCTCGACTTCCAGTGCATCGCGCTTGATCTCTACGGCAGTCACACGCTCCGCATCACGGCGCACCAAGGACTCCATCATGAAGACGATACCAATGCGGCGGGTGTACGTCTCCAGCACTTGGGCGATAGGCGTAAGGTCAGCATACTTGCCAAGCTGTACAATGTGGATATCTTCTTCCACACCTGTAATAACCTCACCAGTACCAGAGTTGACGAAGTGATCTACGTCAGTCTGCGCACCGGGACGAATCAGGTATTTGATATCCGCCATAAGGGCCGCACCACGTGCCACTGCTTCGGATAGGAACTGGACAACGAACAAGTCGCCGGAGTAGTCCTCCATCAGCGGGCGGCCCCAATCTTCACCATATGAGCGCTTCCAAGTCAGTACGATGAAAGGCAACTTCTCGGTCTTGACTCGGCTCTTCGTGCCTACCGGGATATCATCAGCAGATTGATTGACCTCCCAAAAACCGTCACCCTCATAGTGAGCATGGGTGTACAGCTTGACCTCGTCGTCCTTCTTGCACATCTTGCCTCGCATACTGACTTCGATAGCCATACGGGTGGCAGGGTCAAATGTGCGAAGTGCCTTCTTCTGGAGCAGGATAATATCCAGCAATTCACCATTGGTGTCCCGGTTCACCACATAATGATGCATAGGGATGGTGCTGATATTACCTTTGCTCGGCTTGAACAACATGCAGTTCCCAGCAACGATGAGGTGTTTGAATGCCTCCACGATTGCAGGGCGGAACTGGCGCTGCTCAAGGGACTTCATGGCTGCCATCTCCACGCGGGCAAACATAGTCGCCAGCTTGGTCTTGTTCAGCCCGGCCTTGGATAGCTGCTCCTCGCCTTTGGTGGTGAGGTCTACGCGGAAGAAGGAGCGTTGTGCAGGGAATAGCACTTGTGCCAACTTGTTAGCTAAATGGTTAGTGGCCTGCGCACCTGTGCCTTGCCACCCATTCTGAGAGGTTTCATTGTCGCCCTCATCGTTCAACAGGTAAGGCAAGGATAACTTAGCGTAATGCTTCGCCCGATCAAGGAACGGATTACGCTTGGTTATGAATTTCTCCCACAGCTTTGGAATCTTCGAGCGCTTACCACCGTACTTCATATCGGTGTTTGGCTCCATATTACACTCCTAAGCTGGAGGCCACAGGGCGAACTAGACCGCGCTTACCTTTAGCGCCAGCCTGAGAATCCTCTTCGCCGTGACCGATCTGGATATCTTCTGCGCCAACTTCCTGCTGACGCTCAAGCTGCTGTGCAGGGACTTTGGTTTCTAAGCTAACTGGCTTCTGGCTCGTACCGAGCACACCACCAACAACTTTACCTACTGCCTTAACAGCTTTCTTAACTACACCCATGTTATCTCCTTAGAACTTTAGGTTATACACAGTGCCGAACGACTCAAAGCCTAAGCGCTCATACATACGTCCGACTCGTTCTTCGTTGATACCGGAGGCGATGGACAGGCGCACCTCACAGCACGCCATAGATTCAGCCCACTCTACATATTGCTTCACTAAGCGGTAGCCGAGGGATGTTCCTCGTCTCTCTGGTGTGATGTAGAACAGGTAGTCACTTGCCACCATAGCGGGATTCCAAGGTGCCATCAGGTGTGCAGCAGCCCATAAGAAGCCTACGACCTCACCATCTAACACAGCCACCCACAGGAATAAATCATCCCGCATGTAGGCTTCGCATAGGTGATGGGCACTCATCTCGGCATCCCATACAGCAGAGTGATGGGCCGTAGACTTAACCTCTTCTTCAACGTACCGATTACCAAGATTGATAATCGAAGGGATATCAAGGAACGATGCAGGACGAATCATGGTGTCACCACGATCTGAGCATTGATACAGTTCATGATGTACCGTTTACACTCATCCCATTGCAATTGCTCTGGCGTCTTATCTGGTGTCGGGTGTGAAGGCCGGAGAATCATCTCCAGCATTTCCATAGCTTCCAGACTAATCGTCGGCTTCTTCTTCGTCTGTGCCATACAGTTCCTCGACTTTCTCTTTGATAGCCTCTACGGAGAGGCCAAGTTCTTCTGCGTCAGCGAGCAGAGTATACGGCGGGACAATCCCGCAAGCATAAGACTCGAACAGAGCCTCTGCCACCTCGACAGCGCGAGTTGCTTTCATTGAATCAAAAGACATAATTACCTCCTTTTAGTTGCGAGTATAAGGAGTCCAGTTCTTCTGATTGATAGCCGCACATGTAATAGTATTGCTCAATGGCTTCTATTAACAATCCAAGCTGCTCTTCGTTCAAATCAATAGACATCAGGAACCTCCTTATCGTGGCGTAACTCAGAAACCTTGGGAAGTCTCAGGACTCCCTTGCTAGATTCCTGCAACGCCTTGACAGCGAAGATCTTCCCGATGACATTCAACTCGCCACCATGTTTAATATCATGATACATACGCTCGGCATCTTCATGCGTCCAACCCCTGCCGAGCATAGCTTTGACAGTCTTGCCACCTTTCCATTTAAAGATAAGGTTAGCAACCTTGTCTTTGTACTTACCTTTACCTTCTTCCCAACCGATACAGGTGAGGTCATAGCTCACCATGCGAACGATCTTGGTCTGACGGTATCCCTTGTGACCTGCCTCGTAGTCACAATCCAGCTTGAACACAGCACCTTCTCGGCCTGCGTCGATGTGCATCTTAGCGAATGCTTCAACCTCTGCCTCGTTATGGCAAGGAGTGACAGGCAGGATGTTGTCCGACGTGTTGGACACCAGTTCACCTATGCGCCGCTCTAGCGCTGCATGGCGTTTAAGGAATGTAACATCCGTGTATCCATCAGTGAATGCCTTGATTGTCAGCATGTCAAAGAAGTCTATGTACAAGTTATCCTTGATTTGCTGACCGATGTAATCAAGAGGCTCCGTCCGGTTGGGGTTCACCACACCAGAGAGTGCTTCAAGGTAGATATCAACGGCCATAGACTGCAACTCACCAAGATAAATGCCAGCCGGAAAGGAAGCAAATCTTTGTTCGAGTGCTTCAACGTTTGCCAGTTTCTTACCAGTGCGACCAAAAATGCCAACGACATTATCAGTGCGAACAACAACAGCAGAGAAGATACCATCACGTTTCACCTGTCCATATACGGGGAATTTAATCTTACTGTCCGGCACTTCATCCCGGTGCTTAACCAACATAACGGGCTTAGTTCTGTGACCTTCTGGCAAGCCAATGAAAGAGAAGATATCCATCAGTACACCTCCAGTAAGACTTCATAGGCTGCGATGATTTGAGTTACTGCCTTGTCAATCTCTCCTTCTTCAAGATTCACATCGATAACCCAAAACTCTTCACCGGGTAAGTCCTCAGCACGGATATAGTCACGGCTGTCTCCTTCGAAGGTGTAACCCTCTCTGTGTAGGCGAACCAGCATTATAGTCTCACCAGCTTCAAGTGCTGGCTTGAGTTCAACCGGGAAGCCGCCGTCAGACAGAACCACTTCATAGGGCTTCAATTGGTTAACTCTCTGCAACATACGTTCACCGAAGTATTGCCCTCCAAACAAAGGCTTGCACCACTGCTCCGAGATGTGGATGAAGAATTGGCGCGGAGACAGGCCACCTAAGAACTCACATGGTTTCTCTTTTGTCTCGCGGTCATTGTACAAACCGACAAACTCATCATACTTGGAGCCTAACACCGCCTTTGCGATATCCCACATAGGCTCCTTCATTGATGCCAACTTGAATGCTTTGCTGGCCTCAGCTATGCGTTTGGCGATTGTGTCTTTGCCTGCACCCGGAGGGGCATTAAGAACAATAATCATATTTACCTCCTATTGACAGTATACAATCAAGGGCAGTCGAAACCACCCTTTGTTCTATAGTGTCACTTAAATCTTGCCAATCCAACGACCGTCGCTATTGGTCTGCATCGGGATGATCTGCGGTACGCCTTCTAGAATCACAAGGCAACCCAGCGCTGGCTTGTATTTGGACTCCTTGCCATACGAGAAGGCGCGGGAGTCTTCATCCACAAGACAACCGCCCTGCGCCGCCCAATACTGCTCATGCGTATTCCGGGCATACTCGATGGACATTTTGCCATGCAAGTGACCACACACCAAGTTCATGCGCTCATGTGCGGCGTCGCCCAGCACGGCCCCGGCTGGCTGGTGCTTGAAGGCAACCTGCTCACCGTTCGGCAGTTCGAGGACGTGCGTATGCTGCCACTCCCAGCGCTCACCGCCACCCTGCGGGAAGAACACTTCACGGTAGGTGCGGAGGTATTGCACAGGGATGCCGTGCGAGTGCGCCTTGCGGAAGTGCATAGAGCCGTGGTTCGAGTGACACAGGCGCATCACCGGGAACATCGCGTGCAGCTTCGCCATGAAGACACGTGCCTTCTCCAGTTCCATGCCAGCAGAGTCAAGGTTTGGGTCGGACATGTGGAAAGACATAGCATGTTTATCTGCCTCGTCACCAAGGTGAACAACGGTATCCGGGCGGAACCGCGCAGCCACTGCTGCCAGGAACTCCAGCGTATCCGGGTGCTCATACGGAGCGTGAGTATCAGGGATCACCAGTACGCTTCGATGAGCCGACTCAGGCATTGGTACAACAGCCAGATCTTCATAGCGATCAGGAGTGCGCAGCTTACGCAATGCCTTGAGTTCTTTATTAGCTTGTGCCAAAGTCTCATAGGCTTCGCCATTCTTCTTACGGGTAGAAAACTGACGCGCCCAATATTTGGCAAGCTGGCGTGTGACTTTAGTTCCATGTGTATTATCAGACAAGGTATCCGCCATCAGACGATAGTTGATAGTACCGTCCTCTCGCTTGGCGCTATCTACAGCGTCTTCTACCTCCTTATTTGTGAATAAATTTCGGATCTTACCCATTCTCTTTCCAAACCCTCCCACTTATAATATCACTAATGGTCGCAGGCGAGACACTATAGATGTTAGCAAGTCTAAGCCTCTCGCCTTTCTTGTTTGCAACATATGACACCCTAATGGCGCGGACTACTTCCCAAGTTAATTTAGCCTTACTGTTGCGCTCGCCTGCAAATGAGGCGCGCCTACCTCTATCTATCATATCTTGGATGTTGTCTTGCTGTGTACCGATATTAAATGTGCAGGATTTATGCACCTTGCATTGTCACAAGTGTGCCTAATTACTACACCCTTTATATCTTCTATAGAAAGACCGTGGTGTTCTGCATAGACCACACGGTGAAGTAACTGCAACTTCTTACTCGGCTTGTGCCATGCCCTGTAGTATCCAAGTTTATTAAGACACTTTTGATACCCGTGGTCTATACAACCCACATCACTGCTCCTTCTTCTTACGTGCGTATGCCAAGCGAGCCTTGCGATTGCGAGCCTCGCGCTTCTCTGCCTCAGTCTGGTGCTTATGGTAGATCCAACCAGTACGAGGTATTTGGTGGTGCTCAAGGTAGTCTGCTAAGTTACGCAATACCTTAATCACTTCACGTGGATTATTACCTGCCTTGCAGTAAGACTGCGCATAGGCTTCAATCTTACCGATACCTCCATTGCACCCTCTACAAAGGCAGGCTCTTACTATACCAGTGTTATGGTCATGATCTACGACGCGGTTAACCTTGGTAATCATTTTAAGATACCCGCCACAAATAGGGCATTTCCACTTCTGTGCCTCGCATAGCTCATCACGAACCATTGCAAGGTCGGTTTGCTTCATCTTACGCATGTAACCAGTCCTCGTCGTCTCCCCACAGGATAGGGTTCTTGTCGGCTCGCCACACATCTCCCTTGAAACTAGCCATGTGAGCCAAGCGCCCACACTCAAGCATCAGGTCGAACGCCTTGCCGATACGATAAGTCCCCCTATGGTTTCTAAGTTTGACTGCACCATGCCCGAACTTATCCTTGTAGGCACCCAGCACAGCCATGTAAAGTTCCTTCTCAGTCTTGCAGCCATCAAGCAACCTATAGGCAAAGGCAGCACCCTTGCCCGGTATCCCAGCATAGTTATCAATGTCGTCGCCGATGATCATTTGTGCATAGAAGAACTTGAGTCCAGCACCTTTAAGATCTTTGACCTGACCATTAGTCTTGCGGCGTAACTCAAGCCAGCCCATCTGGTCTACCCACTTCAAGTCGCTGCCCGGTTGTAGATGCCAGCCGGGTACAATCATCAGGTCTTTATCTGCGGACACGATAACAGTGTCGGAGAATGCCTTGTGCTCAGGACTACCGACTTCGAACTCGTTACCATTCTCCTGTAGGAATCGTCGATGCGCATCCCATTGCGCTGTACTCATCAAGTCGTCCGCCTCTTCGCCATCGGCAAGCTCTGCCCTGTGTACCCGCATAAGGTGCTCGCGCATCTCATAAAAGAATGGCGGCTTCTCTGCCTTACGTGTGCCCTTGTATGGCTTAGTGAAGGCCAGACGCAGACGGAAGTTAGCATCAGACTTGGTGAGGAAGATGCGAGCGGCATCGCATTCTGCGCCGTACACCCAAGAATTGAGCATAGAGTTGACGCGATCACATGCCTGCTTGCATTCAGGTGTATCTTCGATGCGAGCCGCTTGACCAGACTTCACACGTGTCATAGCTCGCACCAAGGTCATATCACTGATAGTGTAACCAATGATATAAGGAATCATATCTCCGTCTATGAGAGCGATTCTTTTACCGTCAGTCGGCCACAGGATGAGGTTGTTATCCTCAGAAACTTCTGCTCCAAAGTTAAACAGGGGTCTACTCATGCCACCTCCAATCTTGGAGTGTAGTGCAATGTAGCCTTAGCAAGAAGATAAGCCTCTCTTGCTTCCTTCTCAGTAAAGAAAGAACCTAAGTAACGAGTACTACCACCAACGGTTATCTCTGCACGAAACTTATCACCATTACGAGAGTAACCTTTGCCTATAATATTCTGCGCATTCTGTACTCTTGTAACATCTGCAAGATTGCTTGGTGCATTGTTTCGCTTGTCCCCATCTTTGTGGTCGATCTCTTTAGGCCAATATCCATTAGCAAGAAAGAAAACAACACGATGCGCAAGTAGCTTCTTGTTACGAAACATACCTTGGTAATAACCGCCTGTATTACAGCCGGTAAGTGCTGCAGCTCCTACCTTCACATTCCTTGCTGGCTTCTTAATCCATACGAGGCCGCTTCTGCTTTCACTTGATATGGCTAGATATTCTCGGATAACCTCCTCGTATGATTGCAGAACACCTCCATAACCCGTTCCACAACAATAATAGACTGCATAATAAATTCCCAATAACTATTACACAAAATACCCACCATCACTAGAAGACAGACCGCTTATTAAAAATCATCCTCTTACACAAGAGCAGCACCAGATTCATACACTACCGGACCGA
>ERZ1023873.139-NODE-139-length-14617-cov-14.678822_pt1 | contig 14617 bp, 26 predicted proteins | sample MGYA00380391_ERZ1023873 | MGnify/ENA primary metagenome ERZ1023873 (study PRJEB33179, sample SAMN07449006) | human gut metagenome | biome: Human-gut; feature: Human associated habitat; material: Faeces | host: Homo sapiens | place: India: Bhopal | collected...
TTGCGGTTCATCTTAAATTGTTATATAATATAATTAAAGAAAGGCAAGAGGAAAAGAAAGGTTTTTCCAATATGGCTAAGTACATGAAGGCTAACATTATTTTCAACAAGTTCTACGAGGGCGATGGCCGCTTTTGCGGCATCGAGTATACTGAGTGCATGTTCAAGAGCCTTGAGCAGCTTAACCGTATCATGGCCGAGGTTGCCGCTAAAAACCTTCGTGAGCATCATCTTGTCTATGAGGGCTATGTCGGCAGTATTGAGAACCTTTAATCTGATATATTAGTTATCCAAGAGAGGAATTAGAATGGGCTTGATTTATCTTTCTTTTAAGAACATGGTCGAGGATGATGCCAAGAACTTCATCGTTGCCAACTTCGAAGACGGCACTTATGATGATGATACCGACTGGAGCGAGGTTTTTGATGATATGTATGATTCTGATGATGTAACTGGCAATGCGTCTTCTGCTGGGCATCCTGATTGTTTCCTCGTGTCGTATGCGCCCGACTATGAGAAGATTGCGTTTATGTTCGCCGATGAAGATATTCGTGAGACACTTGAGGATACGTATGGTGACGAGGTGCCTTGGTATGAGTTCGTTGGGCATGGTCAGGAGGGCATCAACAAGTTCAATACTTGGATTCGCATCGCAATTCTTTGTGAGTTAAATGATGACCTTTATAAGTATTTTGAGCAGGTCCAGAAGGACTTTGATAAGGAGAACTAGTATGCTTAATGTTGAGAGAACTGAGGTATCTGATAGTGTGATGTACAAGGATGCTAATATCCAACATCAAGTGTATAATGCAAATGAAATTGCGCGTGCTGCGCATTCGCTTGCGGTTACGAACGCAAAGTTTCTTTGTAAGTTTAATTATGGCACCGATGGCAATGACCGCATTGTTGATATGGAGCTATCAGATGATTTGCTTGAGAGTCTTTATGGCGCGCTTATAGATGGACATGAGAAACTAGTCCAAGAGAAGAAAAAGCGTGATGAAAAGGTTCGCCGCAAATTCAATGAGTCTCAGGTTAATCAGATTAAGCGTGTTAAGTATGATAAGCCTTGGACTATTGTGTGGTGGGCAGACGGTGAGGTGACGCGTTCTAAGTGTGCTGATACCGATGTGTACAGTAAGTCCGCAGGATTCAATGCGTGTGTAGCTAAACGTTATTTTCAGACTGCTGGCGCATATAACAAAGTTTTGAAAACATATTGTACCGATGTACACAACGATAAAGTCAACAGTTGGCAAGATGGTTACGATACTGGCTGTGAAGATGGTCGTGAAGATGGTTACGATGAAGGCTTCGAGGACGGCCAAAACTATGAGTGCCAAGAGCGAAAAGGAATGAATTTTGAAAATTAGATTGGCCGCATAAGGAGAGTAGAGAAATCTATTCTCCTTTTTCTATTGGAGGTTATATGGATTATATCTATAAAGATATTTTAGATGCTCTTAATACCACTGATGATACAGACAGTATCGCTGATTATGTCAATAAGATTGAAAGCGGCAGTGGTGAGACTTTCTATGATTGGCTTGGCAATGTGATTGACGTGTGGGATAATGAAGATTATGATTGATGAAATATTAGGAGTTGTCTGTCTTGTTTGTGCAATCGTTGGAGTATGCGCTGTCCTATCTTTTATATTCTCCTGCTGGGGACATGATAATGACACTGGCGACATTGATTGGTAGTTCTCCTATGAGTCTGCTTATTTTCACTGTCCTATGTGTTATTGGCTTTATCGTTGGTATCTGTATGATTCTGTATGCGGCAAAGGAGATTGTATTTCTTGTGCGTGAGGTAATCCAAGAGAAGAAAGAATAATACCATTAGCCGCATAAGTTTTTCTTGCAGTTTGCTTTATAATGTTATATAATATTATTAAAGAAAGGCAAGGAAAGGATTTCAAATATGCTTACCCAGTATGATACCATGCCCCTCAATGAGCTTACTGCCGCAATTGAAGACCTCAATGTTCTGCAAAATGTCGTTTGGTGCTATAATCGTCTGCTTATCGGTACCCGCCATGCTAAGAACTTTGTCCTTGCCTGTGAGAAGAATCTTGAGGACGTTCGCCGTTCTGTCGCTGCCGTTAATCACAAGTGCCTGCCGTGCGGATATAACTTCCAGATTGAGCGTATCGAGAAGGACGAGAACGCCAACGACTGTTATATTGTCTATGTATATGTCGAAAAACTCCCGTGCCACTGCTAAAAATGAAAGGGCTTCAAATGACTAACAAGTATGATAACCTTCGTCTCAATGCTATCCTTGAATGCATCAAAGATAAGAATATTCTTACGAAAACTGCCGATGTTATTTGTCGTATGCGTGAAAATGTAGATTGCCCTAATTTTTTCTATATTCCTGCTGACTGTATGAGTGATATGGACTATGTAATTGCGGCTATCAATTATATTATCGTATCTTTTGGCTATAAGGCACATTGGGATTGTCTTAGTTATGCCAAGGTTGGCGGCAAGTATTGTATTCATCTGTTTCTTGAGGAAATTGACCTATAAAAAAGTTCTTGCGGTCTGCTCTATAATATTATATAATATATATAGAGAAAGGGAGAGGACAAGATAAAGTCTTCTAAGAGAAGGAGAAAGTATATGACTAAGGTTGAGACGATTCTTGCACAGGTTGACGGTCTTCTGGATGCGGCATATGAGGTTGTCAATGGCTGCAAGCTCTGGAAGGAGGTTACTCCTTTGGTGAATATTGCTGCCGAGATGCTTCTTGAAGAGCGCAAGGACTATTATGCTGGTTGCGCCTATTGGGTTGTTTGCGAGGGGACTGAGAAAGAAATGCTTGAAGCTAAGAACACTCTTGAGAATCTTGGTCTGTGTGTCTGTGATTACTACTGGCATGATGTTGACGAATATGATAATAAGCCCGGCGGTCATTTGAGTGTTTATTGGACTGTCAACGATTGGGATTAGGAGTATCATATGTTGTTAAGCAATGAGAAGTATGTAAAAGAAAATGTTTCTTGGCCTTATATCCGTTCAGCGCTTTCTTGCGCAATAAAAAATCTGGAGCAATGCGGCATACATATTTATGATAATTATTGTGATACAATTACTAGAGGCTATTTTCTAGCCAAGAAAATTAAATAGTGTAGTAAAAAGACCTGCGGCCATAGGCCGTGGGTCTTTTCTTTTACTTGACAAAATAAACGAAGTATGTTATACTGTAGATGTGGTAAAGTATTTTGATGTCCGTGTGAAGTTTGCTTATGCGTTTTTGCGTATTAACTGACTAGTGGCGCAAGCGCGCGTTAAATTATCTTTAACGGACGAGACGGATTGGCAAATGACAAAACCGCAGGTATTTTGGTGGGTATTTTTTTATTTTCGGAGTGATTAAAAAATGCACACCAGTGTCAAAACGGTTAAAAAATGCACACCAGTTACTATTTCCGCAGGTAGAATGGTAGGTATTTTTTAATCTTAAATTTTTAGCGAAGCGAAAGGAGTGATTGGAAAGTTAAAAAATGCACACCAGTTAAGATAAAAAAGTGAAAAAATGCACACCAGTCCCTTCAAAATTGTTAAAAAATGCACACTCCTAATAAATTATATAATAAATTATATAATAAATTATATGTCATGCACGTGTGTGCAAGGAAGGAGAAATATGACAGATAAAGAAGAAAGCCACAAAGCGCCCAAGCTGAGTTTTAGTGTAGACCCCGAGAAGTTAGAGAACAAAAATTGTGACTACAATGCGATGGGCAGTCTTATGTTGGATACTAAGTTGGAGAAGGACAATACTAGAATTCTGTCTATGAAGGACAGTCGAGCGAGATTGAAAAGTGTAGGATTGACGAACTATCAGATTAGAAATGTCATGAGTTGTTTTGAATCATTGGATGTTATCAAGATAAATGGTATGAATGTTATCGTGCAGCCAGTGGAAGGACAGTATGTTACCATCCCCGTGGATACTGTTAGATTTTGTCTCAGTGCGTTAAGTGCGGATTGTTTCAAGACGTATTGCTATCTTAAAAGGTGGTATCAACTTCACGAAGCATTCTTTAAGGGCGGCGAGAATTATTTCTTTTCCCGCACTGAGATTTTGAAAGCTCTTGGATATTACAAGGATGCGAGAAATATTCGCAGAGTAGACGAATTCCTTATCGTACTTAGGGATGTCGGCCTTATCGAATATGCGGGGAAGGCTGTATATCGTAAGGGAAAGAAAGGTCTTTATACTGAACTCTACAGGGTAAATGATTATGCACGTGCGCAGAAGGAATCTATTGAGAATACGTTGAAAGAAATAAAAGCGTATGCTGATATTGATAATAAAGAGTGCAAGTTGGTTACTCTTAATGAAATTAAGGACTACTATAAAAAACTTGGTGAAGAATGTGGTGACGCATGGCTTGAACATCTGGCAAAAAAATCTGCAAATGCCGATGTTGTACAGGCTCTATTTTCGTTGTCGCCAAATGAGCTTAAAGTGAAGTCTATGTTAGAAAACTAAAAATGACAACATAAGCATTATGTATACAGTGTTAAGGCTGTGAAGGAAGCCCATATAAGGTAGAAAATGATTACATTGCCTAATGGAGTGAAATGCGCATTTTACCAGTTCAGCAAACCAATGTCAAGAAAAAAATTTTTAGCTCAACCTTTTTAATTTTCGATTCCAATTACAAAAACGAATTTCGCCTTCGGCGCGCTTGCGCGTCATTTCCAAATGAAAACGATTTTCATTTCGCTTTTCATTTTCAAAACCAAATTCATCTTGAAAAAGTTCTTGCGGCCAGTGAAAACTTATAGTATAATATAATTAAAGAAAGGGAGGGGATAAGAAACCTCCCGTGGGTTCCAAGAGAAAGAAGATTAATATGACCCAGTTCGAGATTTACAACACTATCAAGTCTGCCATGTCTGACAACGCAGACGTTGTAGAGTTCTGCGATAAGCAGCTTGCGGCTATCGAGCGCAAGCGTGCCAAGGATGCTGAGAAGTCCGCAGAGAAGCAGGCTTTCCTTGACGAGATTTACGCAGCTCTCAAGTCTTTTGACGAGCAGGCGGGAGCCACCTCTAAGGCCGTAGCCATGCACATGGGCGAGGATGTCAGCTCCCGCAAGGTCGCAGCCAACATGCGTTTCCTCGTTGAGGACGGTCGTGCCGAGAAGGTGGCAGTGAACAGCAAGACCTTCACGTACAAGGCTCTGTAGTGAAATATTTAATAGGTAGGGTCTACTTATTAGAGTTTTTAATTAGAAGGGCCGTGGAGTCCATTTGACGAGACTCCCGGCCTATTCCAAGAGATAGAAGGAAGTAAGCCTATGCGGCACACCTACTATGATATGAAAGGTAACGAGCATACCATAGAGATTCCTGACGAGTATATCGAGTCCAAGAGACAGCAGGCAATACTCAAAGCAAGCGCGGCCAACCTCTATCTGCTAGAGCATGGTATCGAGTATGACGCAGCATACAGGCCCGATACAGACAAGAAGGAGAAGAAAGTGTCTGAAAAGCGATTGATTATGAATTCCATTGCTGACGCACTGGGAGAGCTTACCATGACCATCGGTGACTGGGAGGATTCCCCGCACGGTATCGAGGTCGGCGATGATGGTAAAATCCGATTCATTCTTAATTCCAAGACGTATGAGATGTCTATGGTATGCAAGCGTAAGCCCAAGGCAAAATAGGGTTGATTTTCAAATGCGGCCAAAATTTTTGGGCAGGAAAGTGTAATTTATGTCTTAATAAAAACATATATTAAAAAAACACTTTTTAAATGTAACTAATTTAGTCACATTTCCGCATTGATTTTCACTTACAAAAAGCATGTGCCGCACACTTCTTTTTCTTCTGTCTCTTGGTTTATGTGAACCTATTTTATGACGCGCAAGCGCGCCTTTGGCGATTGATTCTCACTTTCTATTGGCTCTAGAAGTCACACAGGGGTACGCAAAATGATTAAAATTCATTTTAGAACGCTCTCTTGGTAGGTGCCAGTTCTATCCCTTCTCGCCATATAGGCGGGGAGGGATTTTTTTATTTAATTTTATGATTGACTTTCGTTTTAGGATTTTGAGAGCGCTATGGCGCAGGCCCCAAAATCTACATAAATTCGCCATATACGCGAACGGCGGCGGCAGGTCCAAATATGGTATTATTGTATAGTACTCTCCTATTATATTATACCATACAATTTCCCTATTTGTCAAGACTCTTCACAAAACCAACACTGAATCTCCACAAATAATAGTTAGGTACCTTACAATGATTCGGAGTTAGCCGAGGGTAACACTTGCTCGGGTCACTCGGTACCTAAGTTAATTTTTTCGCGTGTGCGGCCCTGAGATGGCCCTAGAACGGGCGATAGCCAAAAATGCCTAGGAACGTAAGGGCATAGGCCGCAAGGCCGTTAAAACGCGTTTCAGGCGCTCAGTTTTTTGTGTAAAAGTTGTGTTTTTACTTGAAAAATCTTGACAATAAGGTGCCTAATCGTGTAAAATCGACCCAACTATGGAATTTCTGTGAATTTTTAAAATATCTTGACTTTTCCGCTCATTTGTGCTAGGCAGGGCGATCTTTTTCCTACCTTTTCAGTAGGAATTAAACGCAAAGTAAAGCGCCCTACTTTTAAAGTAGAGCGCTTTTATTTAATTGTGTTATTTTATTGTAAATTGCGCTAGTAGCATTTGTGCGCACTCTATGAGCACTTGCGCGTTGTCGGTTTCGCCGCTCGCGTAGGCGTTGCCACCTAGGCGCGTTAGCGTGTGTATTAATTCATGAATCTCGACCGGGACTAATACAACTTGACCGCTTTTCATGCAGTTGGCGTGATGGGCTTCAAGCCCGCGCCCTAGGCGCTGTAGCTCTTTGTCGGGTAGTTCGCCAAATGCTGCAATTAGCGCGTTACGTCTGTAGGTTTCCAAACGTGACCGTCCTATGCTGTTCTATAGGTGCAAGGGTAAGGAGGGCGGGGTTTGCCCCGCCCACCCTAGGCGACTATGCTACGATGGCATAGGCCATCTTGTTTCCGATGGGTGCAACCTTGGTAGCGCGCTTATCGAGCATGAGCAACCCGACAATCTTTGCGGCCTTGGGCGCAGACGTTACCACACTCGGGAACTCTGCCATAACCTCGGCGAGTGTGAACGGTTCGCCGTCCGCGTGAGCTGCCGCGAGTTTTTCGGCTGTTGCGCGGTTCTCAAGCGCCGTCTTGCTCGGCGCCTTGGGCTTGGCGGCGTTCTCCTTGAGAACGTGGAACTTGTGGGAAACCTTGCGAGCAAGATTCTCGGGCGTGTGCTTCTCGGGGTCGTAGTTGTCCCCCAGCGCGGACTTGATGACCTCGGGCGAGACCTCGCCAGCCACGTTCACGAGAGCCGCGAACATTTGGTAATCGGTGAACGGAAACTTAGTACGAGTGGTAGCCATGAGCTAACCCCAATCTGTCCCCGAGACGCGAGCGAGCCGCCGTTCGGCTCTTTTTTCTCTGTCCCCTTTGGACAACTATTACTTTACTATTGCATAGACTTTTTGGCAAGAACTATTTTAAAAAATATGGAGGAATCATGGAAACCCCAGGTAGATAGCCTAGTTTTTTCAGATTCTCAAAATATCGGCACTGTAGTCGGATAAAGCAAAATGAATAGAATCGGGCCATTTGCGGCAAATCTTGCATAAAAAAATTTGGGTTTCGGGTTGTGTTATGTTTGTGTTTTTCTGAAAATTGTCAAAAGATTTTTCTTGACAAACCTAATTAGGCGGGTGTAAAATTTTGGCCCCAACCTCGGGGCTACGGTTGTTTAAACAAGTGCATTTAAACGTTTCAAAACTTGAAACGCTTCAATCGGCGTTACCCTAGGCTAACTTTAAAGCGTTTTAATTATTGAAGCGTTTCAATCGGGATTTGTAAAGGAAATATGTTTTCAAAAAAATCTGAAAATAATGCTTGACAAAACTATTCTGGCGTGATAAAATTTTTTGCGCCATAAATGGCGTCTTGGATAGTTTACCCAGGTAAACTATTTTAATTAGTTAGGTACCTAACAATGATTCACGGTTTACCATAGCTAACTTCTTGCCGGATAACGCGGTACCTAAATAAAAAAATATCGCCATAGCGGCCATGAGACGCGTTTTAAGGTGCCATTAGGCCAAAGTCCTTATTTTATAAAGGGGCTTGCCGCACGCTCTAGATCGCTAGAATCGCTTTTGCTCATTGATAAAAGAAAAGGGGAGCCGTTAGGCTCCCCTTTATTTAAAGGTCAAGTGCTTTAAATGCCGCGCTCGCGTCTCGCCAACCTTGACCACGCGAACCGTGGCGCGTCTTTTTATGCTTTGCCTTTGCCGCAAGCAAAATAGCGGCTTCAATGCGCGCGTCTGAAAGTGCTGTATGGTCTTCGGTAAAGTCGTGTTCGCTATTGATAAAGCGGTAAACGTTTTCAGCGCTAGTTGACGGGTTTCCGCTAGGTGTAAATGCGCCCGTTGCTACGCAATACTTTAGATAACGCTTGGAACTAGTAATGTTGCTTGCGTAGTCCCAAACGTCTTTAAGTCGTAGCTTAAAGGGCATGAACCATGTAGCAAAACCATTTGAATACGTGCGCAACGTGTTGTTTAGCGCTATCTCGTCAAACCGACAATTATACGCCCATGCGCTTTTAACGTCGCACTCTTTACAATCTGCTTTGAACGTGCGCCAAACCTCATTAAAAGACGCTTCAATCCATTCGCCCGTTTTGATACCCTCATAATAAGTCGGGATTTTATCGGCATAGTAGGCACTTTTCATGAGGTCAATTTGATAGAACGTATCCGTGACTACAAACGAACGTTCACGAATAACGTTATTGTCGTTGTCGCGGATGGTATAGCCAAAGTCGTAAACCAAAGACGTTTCGGGGTGTGCCTTGTTATCCTTGTAATTGACAGTAGGCGCGGTTTCACAATCTAGAACACAAAAGTTAGCCATAGGAAAAACTCCTTAATCGTTTGGGCTAATCTCTACGCTTTTAATAATAACAAAAGCTACGCTAGAACGCAACAGTTTTTTGTTCTAGCGTAGCAAATTGCTAATGCTTTAAAGCTCTAGTAACAACATTTGAAAGAAATAAATACGTAGCGTATTTGCGTTTAGAATCCCAAACGTCATCACAATAACCATAGCGCTTTTTGAACCATTCTAGCGCTGCTTGACTACCTATAAAATCATACGTTACACGAGGATAAACGTTACTCATACGCTTACCAAATGTAATAACGTAAGTGATATCATCAAAATTAACGCCGAAGGGAAAACTCAAGATATTAATTAAAACGCGTGATGGTAAATTGTTTCTCATAACGACCTCATTCCATGAGAACTAACTACTACGATTATTATTATAACCGTAGTAGCCTATTAATACAACTAGAATTCAAAGTCTAGTTTTCGTATATATTTGTCCGTTTCCATGAGGTCAACGCCAAACATATCTTTTACGTACCTACGCGCCGCCTTGCGCGTCTTGAACGCGGTAGCGCTATTAATTGGGTCATACCCTGTTACAATGTATGAATCATAGCAGTATGGCGCAATGTAAACCGTGTGCAACTTCTTTAGTTCGTTCTTGATAGCATCTTCACGCCGCATTCAAACCACCTCATAAACTAGGGCTAATCACTACACTTATAATAATAGCTGTTTGCGCGGATAATGCAAGCATTCTTTTAAATTATTTTTGTTTACCCTAACTAACTTTGGCAAAGTTTACCATAGCTAACTCAAGGTAGCTAACTGTAGAGAACGTGTAGGTCATAATGAGTAGGCTATGTTTAGTGCCGTTGTCCTCCCGACTAAGCTTAGTATAGCACTTTCAGGACATGCCGCACACGAGAAAAAAGAAAAAGTTTTTCTAATTTTTCTCTTGCTTTTTGTTGCGTGTTGTGGTAAAATCGCCGCCAACTATGGCGTAACGGAAAAAGGCACCTAAAAAGGTGCCTTTAAAATATCGCATAAGTTACAAACATAAAGAAGAAAAATACAACACTCAAATCAAACGCGCTCGCAAATAAACTAATCAAACCAACAGAACCCATTATAACGGGCAACCATTTAACTAATTTGTACAGTTTCATTTATCACCTCATTGTTTCACGTGAAACAATAGGGGAACGTTGCCGCTCCCCTAACTCTATTCTAACTCTTGGATAATAAGAGATTCTAGCGCGTCTAGCAAAGTAGTTTCGTCTTTAATACATACTGCCTTGCCGCTTGACGTATCACGTTGCCATGCGTGGACGTTACCGCTTTCATCGTCAAACAAAATGCCGCCCTTGTAGTTTGATACGCGCCACTTATTAGTGCCATGCTTGACCACGTGAACGTTATTCAAGTCGATAGCAGGGTAATACTTGCGCAACCATGCGCGTTTGTTCTTGCGTACCGCACTATCAAATTGTTTCGTGGTCTTACCTTTTGCCAACCAACTTACGACCTCGACCGCATAACCGTAGCCCTGTAAAGCGGCAAGCAAACCGTTTAGCTTCTTGTAGTCTCCTAAAGGCTTAGCGATTAGGTAAGGCGCGGCGTTGCTGTTCTCAAGCATAGGCAACCAACCATTCACGCTGTAAAGGTCACAAATAGTACCGTCAAGGTCTAATACAATTGCTTTCATTTATTCCACTTTCAAAGAGTGGGTAGGGCTTGCGCCCTACCCTTTGACTAACTAAAGGCGTTCGCCCTTGCAAACGTACTCAAGATTAACGTTATAGTCGAACTCTTCGCCCAACTCACGCACGCGCCAAACGGAACCGTCAAGTTCGTTAGATTCCATACCATCCAAACGGTTGGCAACGATAGCGGCGGCGAGATTTTCCTCATTTTCCGCTTCAACGATAAAGTCCTCGTAATCGTCAAGCTGTTCGCCAGCGCTAATGCCGCTAACAGAAACAAGATACAACATACTAATATCTCCAATTCTAAAGGTGGGCGGGGTATTCCCCGCCCTAGCTATCAAAAACTAACGCGCCTTGTAAACATAAAGAACGTTAGTACCATTCGACTTAAATACCATCGTATCAACCTCAAAGACTTTAGCCTTAATCAGGCGGTCGAAAAACTCTTTGAGAGTGTTGCGCGTGTTTTGGTTATCAAGCGCGGTATAATACTTATAGCTCCACGCCTTGCGGCATTTGCTAGTCGAGATAGCGCCCGAACGACCGCACAAATCGGAGAACGTAAACCACTCGTCACGATGCACGGAAAGAAACGCAACAATCAGGTCAAGCGCGTCCGCTTCAGTATCGCTAATCTCGGTAGGTGCGTTACCAACCAAACCAGAAGTGCCAACCGCCGCGCGGTAAAGTGCATCGAAAGCCTCGTCCGAAAGCTCAACGCCTGTGGCAAGTACGCGTGTTTTGGTGGTGTTGTACTTGTCAGTGTGGGACTGAGCCGCGAGACCGAGAGCCTTGTTGTAATTCTGAGCGTTAGACATTGCTAACTCCATTCTATCCCCGTTCGGGCGTGTAACTACCTGTTACTCTTACGCCCTCGCCTTTGGACAACTATTATTATTGGGTAAGCGTCCTAGTTTGGCAAGTATCAATTTGCCGCACACAATTCCTCCATAAGTCTTCTGGTCTAATCCTTTAGTGTAATATAAGTCAAGCGAAAAGTCAAACCATGAGAGCGCGAATACGCGAATACATAGAAAAAACAACTCTATCAAGTTGTGACCACTAATTCATAATTTTTTGCCCTTGTAAGCCCACAGAATCGCCTACAAGGTGCCATTTAGTAAAATGCCTATGCGCATAGGTACGACCAAAGCGGCAAATAAAAAGGCGCTTATAAAGCGCCTTAGAATCAATGAGCTAAAGCGACAAATACCACGTTGCCGCTATCGTCTACGACCGCGCACGTTGTGCGTTCGCATTCGGCTATCGCTCGCGCCCTTGCCTTATGCGCCGCAAGTGGAGCGCTCGAATCATAGCCCGTGCATTTGTCGATGCTAAAGTCTTTAACGTTGTCACGCTTAAGGTAGTACATCGTTATATCCCTTCTCTTGGTCTACGACCTAAGTATAACACTTTTGCACGCGATAACGCTCGACAATCTTAAAAAGTTTTTTCATGTTTTTTCAGATTGACGCTTGACAGAAAAATCGCCCTATCCTATTATTATTATTAAGCTAGAGGACTGTGCATTTTTTTGGGCTAGTTGGTCAAAGAAAAACCCACCCTTGCGGGTGGGCTTCTTTTATTCGTCCTCGTCCTCAAGATAGAAGTCGCACGGCTCGTCCGGGTAGTAGGCTTCAAGCTCGTCAATATAGTCGGAGAAGTACGGGCTGTTGGGGTTCATGGTTTCAAACATTTGCAAGTCCTTTCTGTTCCTTGCTTGCTTACAGCTATTATTATACACGCTTTGCGTGTGAGCGCAAGCGAAAAACCTAATTATTTTAGGATAAAATTATTTTTATTTTTCTCAAGTTTTTTCAATTTAACGCTTGACAAACGTTTTGCGCTCGTGTATAATTTTCTGCCCAACTATGGGCTTTTGGTGAAAAGAAAAGGGCGCTAAATGCGCCCTAATCTATTCAACTAATTTAATTTCACGAACATACCAGCCCCATGTAAAATAACAACTATCGTTGCGATAATTGTAATCGTCAAGATGGTATTTTAATATCGCTTTACGCGCATACAGAATTGCATCCGCTCGATTCGTAAATGCTTTGGTGTATTCATCAATGCAATCTGAGTTACCATCGTAAAACTCTTCAAAAATTACAGGTGCAAGAAAAGCCTTAGCCATTTTATTTCCTTCCTAACGTTTTACGTGAAACATAGTAGGGCAACAATTGCCGCCCTTATTTATAAGTCCCAATAGGCGCGATACATTTGCATCGGGAACGCCCACACTGCCGCGAGCAGGTTAGCGTTGACCGCCATGTTTGCGTCTGTGAGCAGGAACCAAACGAACGTAGCAGCGTAAACAACCCACGCAACGACCTCGACAACATCATACCACTTTGCCATCGTGCTATCCTTGAACATTGCTAACTCCTTTTGGTTGGCTCCTTGCGTTACATCTTTAGTATAGTTGAACATTGCATCGAGCGCAAGAACTTTTTCCTAGAAACTTTTTTGCTTTTGGACTAACTTTTTTTCAAAATAACTATTGCGCTATGCGCCCTAGCGGGTGTATACTAACCTTGTCAGTTGGGAAGAACAAACCGAAGGAGTTTTAAATGACCGACCCCAGCCTTACAAGCCTGCCCGCCCTCGACCTGCTTGGGATGCTTTACTCAGCTCAGGCGAACTACGCCAACGCCAAAAGCGACCGCGAGCGCGAGATAGTCCAAAAGCAGAAGGATGAAATTTTGGCGGCAATGCGAACCATCGCGGACGTGCTCAATCAGCAAATAGAGCAATTTTCATAAGTTCGACTAGGCTCCCCTCGGGGAGCCTTTTCTTTTTGGGACTCGGGCAGCAAATGCGCCAAAAAATTTTTTTAAAAAAGTTCTTGACAAAACTGAATCGCAGTATTATAATTTTCTGCCCATAAATGGGCTTTTTGTGATTAAGTTTCGCCTTCGGCGCGCTTTGCGCGTCACGTGAAACGTGCAATCGTTTTCAGATTGAAAATCAGATTCAGATTCAATTTTCAAACCTGAAATCGTTTTCAGATTCGTTTTCAAAATCAGATTCAAAATCGTTTTCAGCGCAAAAGCAAAAAGGTGGCAATTTAAAATCATCCTGCTTTTGTCTCACGCGATGCAACGCAAAAGTACGCCCAGTTTCGGGATTGTGGGCGCTGTGTGGAGAAAAATTTTTTTGAAAAATCTCAGCAAAAACTCTTGACAAAGCTGTACGCATGGTGTATAATTTCGCGGCCATAAATGGCCTTTTTGTGGGCTTCGCCCTTTTGCATGGTCAACCAGAAGAGTAACTAAAACAGTTGCATCCGACCAAAAGCAACTAAAACAGTTGCGTGATTGTGCGTAGCTTGGTCGTGGTTTCAGGATACCGCTAACGTTTCACGTGAAACATAGGCCGCATACCATGAGACTAAAGAACTGTAGCATTTGCGGCAAGTGTTTTAGTTAGTCTAGATAAATAAAGACGCTACTGAACAGTAACGCCTTTATTTTCATTTATTTAACTATTACTTTAATCTGTGCAAGAACCCTCTCAATTACTTGCCAATAGTCCGACTTAGTACGTTGCTTATTATCTAAATCGCCATAACAATATGTTTCTTCTGTATCACACGCCATGTTTACTTCAATTTGAGTGCTCACGTAAAGATTCACTATCCACAAAATATCAGCAACGCTGTAGTCAGTTGGGCGTGGCTTTTCGTAAAGGGCTTCACGAACGCACTCGGTGATAGCCTTAATATCATCTTTATCCAACACTACCGAATAGTCAGAAGTGATATAAACCTCAATGATATCGTCCATCTTTTGAACCCTTCTCTTGGCTGCTTTCCTTACTGAAAAGTATAACACTTTGACCGCATGAGTGCAACTAAAAAGTTTCGACTATTTATGTTTGTATTGATATTCTTTTGTCTCTTGGATTGTGCCGCATGAGATAGACAATAATAAAGGCGCTGCCATTGCGGCAACGCCT
>ERZ1023873.145-NODE-145-length-14129-cov-7.627682_pt1 | contig 14129 bp, 15 predicted proteins | sample MGYA00380391_ERZ1023873 | MGnify/ENA primary metagenome ERZ1023873 (study PRJEB33179, sample SAMN07449006) | human gut metagenome | biome: Human-gut; feature: Human associated habitat; material: Faeces | host: Homo sapiens | place: India: Bhopal | collected...
ATATTAAAATTTCTAATATATAACATCGTAAAATTGCGACAGTGTTCGACATTTTGAAAATAATATGTTATAATGCAAGCAAAAAACGGAGGGTTATTTTATGGAAGAAAAGCAAAAGATAAGCAAAACAAGCATAATTGCCGCAATAATTTTCTTTGCAATAATTATTGTTGCTGTATTGCTGTGTTATTTTAGAGTATTTAACGATTATCGTTACTCTGAAAGCGACAGGAAAATGATAGACAGTGCGATTAAAATTATTGATGATTTTGAAAATGGAACTTTAAGTGCAAAAGAAGCAAGCACCAAAATGGAGAATTTAACAAACTTGGCAGAAAAACAAGCTGATGATAAAACGCTTTCTGCCGCTTTTTCAAGCGTTGAAATATCACTTTCACTTTCAGATAATAAGATAGTATCGCAAGATTCTAAATCTGAATGGCTTAAAAATATAAAAGAACACCGAGAATCATTTAAGAAAATGTTAAAAGAAAAGAAATAAGTTTTTAATTTATACAGGTCTTACATTAAAGCAAGACCTGTATTTTTGTTTTTTAAATAAGTTCGCAATCAGTCACATTGACTGCGGCAAACAGTTCTCCGTCATGCACAAGCACAACCCTGTCTCCGCTTCTTTCTGATGCTGTGTATTCATCAAACCAAGCCTTAATAGGTGTGCCGTCATAATCGGTATTGCCGACAAATCTTACAGTACTGCCCTCTTCAATGTCTCCGCTAAATGGAATGTCTGTAGGTGTATCATCAGAACTTGCACCGCCGACAAACTCAAGGTTAGCAATATTGACAGCAGCTGTGATTGTTGTGCCAATACCTATAACAATTCTGTCTCCGTCCTCTTCAATCACATCATATTCATCATAATATGTCGCGAATCTCACGCCGTCATAATCAATGTTATCAAGCACTCTGACTTTCTTGCCGTCACCACGACTTACTGTATCTGTGTTAATATCATTGTCATTGTCATAAATGCACTTAACAAGACTAAGATTATCTTCATCAATAGCAGCAGTGGTTACGCCGTCAACACCGATAACAACTCTTCTGCCGTTAGCTGATAAAACACTGTACTCATCATAGTAAGTGCTAAATGGCTCGCCATTATCATACTGAATAGCGTTAATAACCTTAACTGTATCGCCTTTATGATACTTAGTGTCCGGCACTGGCTCATAGTCTGGCACTGTAATGTCTCCAACAACATGGTCTGTGCAATAATCAGTGTAACAATAGTTCTGGTCTACTGTCTGTCCGCCAATCTGTGTGTCTCTAAGATAATTAACGCTTCCACCGAACTGCCACATATCATACTCCGCGTCATTTGTAAGTTGTGGCTTCCCGCTTGAATAGCTTGCTACCCAAAGGCTGAAACCATCGTTTTTTACTCTCGCAACATCTACATAATTATTAAAATGGTTAGCTGACATGTAAAGCCCTATATTTTTAAAGCCAGCCCTTTTAAGTTCATTCATAAACGCAAGCACAATTTCTGTCAAATCTTCGCCTGTAAGCATACCGCCCTCAACATCGTAAAAAACAGGATAACAAAAAGATTTGTTAGCCAAAATGCTTGCACAATGCCTTGCTTCATTTACAGCTTCATCAGTGTTTAAAGCGTTGCCAAAATAATAAGCTCCTTTGTGGATTCCTGCATTTTCCAACTTGTTATAGCTGTTCTCAAACTCTCTATCTTCGTATAAGCCATCATCAGCACCGCCTGCTTTGATAATGGCAAAGTCTACACCCTCATTATCCTTTGCACCTTTAAAATCAAAGTCTCCCTGCCATCTTGATGTGTCAATTCCAAATTTAATCATTTTCATACCTCACTTTCATTGTAACATTAATTTGTCAACTTCTGCCTTGAATTCTTCATAATCGGCTTCACACGTGCTCTTATTTGCAACATACAATTCTTTATCATTTATCGTTTGACTTATAGATGTCGCACCACTCTCTGTAATATTTGCGGATAAATACATAACCGCAACTTTGTTTCCGTTCTCTTCAATCATACTTGTTCCCTGTACTGAAATGCTTTTTGTAATGTTCAACATAACCTTTTACCTCCAATTATTCTATAGATTTGAGTAACTTACTTTTAATAATTTCAACAGCATTTATACAATTTTCATCCATAAGAATTACGTTGCCATGTTGATTATTTTTTTTAATTTTACCTGTATCACTATCTATTTGTGTGTAAGTAAAATCTACTCTTTCCCCTTCTGCTGTAGTTTGACTTGTAAAACTGCTAATTTTATTAATTATTGCCATAAACATTCACCTCCTCTCTGTTGATATTAAGATTCTTTTCTTCATCTGCATAAGTTGTAACATATCCTTTTTGCCTTGCTATAATCATGCAGTCAAAAGATGTTTCAGGCTCTCCAAATACTGTAAAAAACTCTCGCTCTTTAACTACATATAAATTAGACTTTTTATTAACTGCTGTAATTAAAATTTGATATTCGCAATCACAGTCTATTGTTTCGATGAATTTTCTGTTTAAATAAACGACACATTTTCCGTCACTTGCAATTTTCCCTGAACAAATGTCTGCAAAATAAGCTCCTGCGGTTTCAAAAGCATTCATTGCAACGGTGCCAAAATTCTCCGTCTGAACAATTCTGTTTTTTGTTCCGGTGCATTTAAAATTTCCGTTCCAATCGGCATATATTGCGTCATTATTCCACCCATCTTGCATTGTAAAAACTTTGTCGGATAACCAACCTTTAATAACACCGTTCTCATTTTGTGTTTGATATTGATGACATGTAGAAACTATCTTATTGGTACTTGTTAAAAACACTGCTCCTCTATGTGTACTTTCGTTCTCATTACCAAAATATATGCCTTCCGGCTGAATTTTAATATAATTACGATTTGTCAAATCTAAAGTATAATATTCTAATCCTGTAGTTTTTGTTTGAAATTTATCACCGCTATTTCCCCACGTTTCCATTAAAATATATGAGCCTACATCTTTGCCACTTCCGTCAATAATAACTTTATTATATGCGTTAAGCTTGCCGTCTGCAGTAACATAAAAATCATCTACATATGTCGCCGCCGCTGTCGTATCCAAATGATTAATATTTATAACCTTTGTTGCCGCTGTCGCTGGCTTATTAATTGCAATGCCATACAATCCGGCTGAACCACTTAATTTTGCTGAAGAAATATTCCAACCCGCAATAGTGCCTTGAACAAAATTTACAGTTCCATCCGCCGCAATCTTCGCATTAGTGCTGTCTAATACAAATCTGTTTGATTTAAGCGTTATAATGTCTGCACTGGCATTAATTTCACTTATCAGCTTGTCTTTGTCGATTTTAACCTCTAAGCTAGCTTTTGTCGCATAATTAGAACTTACTGTAGTTAATACAGAATTCGCAGATTGAGTTATTGCAGAATTCACTTGCGTTGTTGTGCTGTAATCGGCAAATTTGTCATCTACGCTGTTCAATGCTGTTTTGGTCGCATATGTACTGCTAACAGTTGTTTTAAAGCCGCTCAAATCTGCCGTTAAAGCCGTCATATTTGACTGTAAAGCCGTAACCGTGCTTCCGTCTGCTTTTTCGCTTATCTTTGTTGTATTGCTGTTTACTGTTGCAGTAAGGCTTGTTAAAGATTGATTTAAGGATGTATATTGATTACTCACTGTCGTGACTTTTGTATCTATTGCGGAAATTGAGCTATCTGTGTCTTCGGGAGCTGGTGTCCAGTCAGTTGCCTTGTCACCGAGTTCAAGTTTAGGGTGTTTGTAATACGTATAATCACCACTTGCTGTTGGACTAAGTCCTAAATATATTGTTATTGTTTCAGCTCCTGATGGTACTGTAAATTTAATTGTGAAATACCCTTCAGATACGTCTTTCTGTACAAGAATATTATTAGTTCCACTCTTATAATATCTGACAACAACATGTCCGACCTTTGTTCCTTTTTTATTGTATCCCGAAAGAGTATATGTTTGTTCACTTTTATCAGATGATATATACCAATACGCACTCCGCCAACTACTTGTATTAGTTGTTAATATTTTAAAGTAACCGTTAGAATCTTTTGTTACAGTAACATTTCCCTCTTTATGCCATTTTGTCAAATCAGCTGTATTTAACAATAAATTTCTACCGCCGATTTGCAAGCCATTCACAGCCGTTGTTATGTCTTGTTGCCAAACCTTGCTTGAAATCTGTCCTTGCACAGCAGAAAGCTGTGTTCCCTGCGTTGTCACAGAATTCTGTAACTCTGTAACATTCGTAGTCATGTCTTTAAACGCAATATCAAGTGTCTGTTTGTTCGCATCAATGTAAATTTTACTGCTTTTCAGTGTATGGCTTCCGTCTTCGTTAATAACCGTAAAGAGACTTTCTATATCCAGTTTACTTGCCGCGATATTTGCATTTTCTTTTATCATGTCGTTACGGATTATCTCACGTTTTACGCCGTTTTCAGTAAGTCCTAAAGCATCAAACATCAAGTTGCCGGATTTATCCCAGACGTACATATTGTAGTCATTTGCGGCATCTTTACCTATCTGAACCCTTATTCTATTACTATCTTTAATGATGATTGTATTATCTTGCCAATATGACATGCCGTTTTCGCTGTGAACTTTAAATTTAGTTGTATTAAGGTCGAGAGCCGTAATCTTATCTGCGGCTATACTTTCTATCATTGCAGACTTTATCTGTGCATCACCGATATTTGCTACAATGCTGTTGCTAAATTCCGTTGTAAGACTTCCGCCGGATGCAGAACCGAACATAAGTGTATTGATATTTGCGACTTGAGCTTTTAAATCATCAACATTAAGATTTCGGATTTGCCCCTCAACGACTTCCATTCGTTCTATAGAAGCGTATAAAAGATTTGCCTTGTCAACTGTAAGATTATTTACCTTTAAGTAATCAACATCACCTTTTACGGCTGTGAGATTGGTTATTGTCGCATAAGTAATCTTGGCTGTATCTACATCTAACTTATTGATTAACGCCTTATTAACAACTAATAAATTTGCGTAGTACCGCTCCATCTGCTTAGTAATAGGCCCAGAAGCAACACTTGTATTCTCCGTGTCAGATTGACCTATAGATGTAACAGTATCCATTAAGCCGCCGTCACATTCGTGCGTAATCTGCATTATAGGCACTTTGTAATCAACGCCACCCTTGTTGACAGTTATAATATCGCCAACTTCCAACCGGTAATCACCGACAAACTTAACCGTAAGCGGTCTAAATGTAAAACCACCTATCTTTTTATAGACTTCATTAAGAATTTCTTGTGTCATAAATGGATTGGCAAAACTAAGTCCTGTTGCTCCGTCGCCGGCAGTAATCTGACTTTGTTCTGTAGAACCGCTTTTGGTATTGTTGCAAGTCAGCTTCTGTATGATAAAATCCTTGCTTGTTGTAAATGTAACGCCCTGCTGATAATACTTATGTCCGTCAAGCACGTAGCCACTATCCTTGTACCACTTTATTTCAAGGTTTCCGTCAGAATTAATTACCGCATTACAGCCTTGTAGCATAGCCATATAGCCGATAGTTTCCCTGTAGGTATATCCCTGTGGCTTATCTGTAATTGTATGTGCTGTGACTATATTTGTTGCTAAAGATATACCTAACTTGCCACATATCTCATTAAGAATGGCTTTATCTGTGCTAGGAAATGCCATATCCGAGAAATAAGGCATATCAGCTTTGTACATTCTGTCGTATGCTTCATAGCTCGTATACTCTCCGTCACTTGTCTGCTTAGTGACCGTAAATATTCCCAACTTAATATAGTTAATTTCTGTGCCAACCTTAACACCTTCAAATATAGTAATCTCCTTATTTTCAAGGTTTATTGCTGGCATATAAATAGAAAAGGCAACACTGCTACTGCAAGTGTTACCTATCGTAATTTCATTATTGGGATTTGTTATGTTTTGAAACTTGAAATTATTAAGCGTTTCAGTATGTTCTTTTCCATCAACGACATACTTAGAATAGTATCTTGCACTATTTCCCTTAACAATTTCCGTCATAGCTGTGTCTAATATCTTCATTCTACACCGCCTTTATTGATTAATTAATGGTTTATCATAAACTCGATTGAGTACAGTTTAGCTGGTGTAATCTCTTCGCATTTGTCGAATGCGTCCATAGGAAGCATTGTCATGTCAGGTGCTTCAATCTCCTGCTCATTAATTTCCTGTAGTTCTTCCTGTAACTTCTTTAAGTTCTCTGATGTGATCTGATACTGATTATCATTGACAACTGGATTGCCACTGTCGTCCTTGTCTGCATACTTAATCTTAGTATCTTCTATAGTCTGTAGTGTTGTCTTATACAGTTCTTCTAACGCCTTAATATTGCACATAACAGCCATAGCAATTCTGCCTGTAGTCTTATCATGCGATATGTTACTTAAGCTCTGAAATCTGTCTATTAATTCACTTGTTTTAAGTTTCATGTGTAACCTCTTTCTATTTCTGAATTAAACTTAATTTTGCTCTGACTATAAGTCCGTCCTCATTCTTCGCCCTTGTGAGATACGGATATGTCACATCTCCTGTGTATATTGTCATTTCCTTTTGTGTGCCGCCTAAGAATAGGACTTGTGCTGTTGGGAATGGGTTATTTTCATCACTAATCACATTGTCAAGTAATAAAGCCTGTTCACCTGTTAATGGCGGTAATTGAAGCTCTACTTTGTCTTTAATAGCTACGATTGTGCCTACCATTTCTCCATAGTCATTTCTTCCTGTATTCTTAGACCATATCTTATTTCTGCTGTACGTGTAGCCGTTATATGCCACTGGGAATCTAACCCCCTCAATCACAACTGCGTCAATCAATCAAACCACCCCTTTCAAGGCATTAAAAAAGGAATGCACCATTTCTGATACATTCCTTAGTGTGGTTACAAATTTCTTGCAACCATTATATTTATTTCTGTTTGAGCCATTCTAATATTCTCAAGAAAATCTATGCAACTTCATTGAATAATTGCAGTATAAATTCTCTTCCAAGCTGTGTTATTCTCCTGTGATAAATAACCTTACCATTGTCAAGGATTTCTTGCTTAATCTCTTCATATCCCATACTGCTGTATGGCGAGTAAAGAACCCAAGTTCCATTGACACTGTATTGGATTTTTTTATCAGCAAGTAACTTGTTAAGTTGAATGGCAGATTTCAAATTCAGCTCCTTAGCAATCTCTGTCATTGTGTATGTCTTATTGACATGTGTTAAGATAGCGTTCTTTCTTTCTGCTTCAACTCTTGCTTGTCTCTCCTGTTTTAACTTTGTTAATAATTCTATTCCAAAGTCTGGATTATTCAGTATTTCATCAATAACATTATCAGTAGCATATATTCCATTCTTACGAATTGACGGAATAATCTCATCAGCCACTAATGCTTGAAATTTCTCTGCTGTTTCGTTTTTGGCTTTCATTGCTAGGCGGTAGAAGATGTTTTCTGGGATAAAATCGTCTTTCCCAACAAGTTGGGAAAATCCCAAGTCAGACAAATATGCCCTTATTGTTTCCCACCTAACATATTCAACTCCATTCTTTTCTTGGGTAAACCCAAGTCCTCTAGCAACATTTTCCAATCTTAAGTACGCAACGCCATTCTGTTCATAACAGTCTACGCCGCAAATATTCTTAGTGTTCATAGGTACTTTAATCTCATTGTGAGAACTATCTTTTGTAGTTGGATAATTATAACTCATTATTTTACCTCCTACAAAAATTTATCATTTGCTCTAAACAGAATCTATTGCGTAGTGGGAGTATATGCCCTCAATGCCTTACGCAATAATATTTTGTTTGTTTAAATTGTCTTTCGACATATTAACAGCAAAACGATATATTTGATGTAATATCCATATATCCTCAATATTTTCTAACGCTTCATTTATTTCGTCTTTTAATTGTTTTTCCATTTGTTTTTCCTCCGAAAATAATCTTGAATTTTCCAAAGGAACGTAGTAATATAACTATATTCCTTTGGAATTTTTTGATTGAGTAGTCAATTACCGCCAAGTAATCGTTGACTACTCTTTTTTGTTGTCTTTAAGTTCTTTTTCCACTAACCCTATACCTTTCATAATGGTATCAGTTCTTGTTAATTCCAATTCATCAGCACATTTTTGAATACGATTAGCTTCGTCTTTTGTTATTCTGATATTAAGATTAACATTTCTAGGGTTTTCCTTATGTGGTCTTCCTGCTGGACTAATAATAATCACTCCTTTCAATTATTGCCCTTGCAATATTTATGTTATTATAATAACTGCACTTGCAATAATTGTCAAGCACTTTTCAATAAAAAATGGAACGTACCGAAAGATACGCTCCATTAATAAATCTAATATTATATAAAAATCAACCCACATTTATTGCATACAAATCTATGTTGATAATATGTCCCACCCTGTCGAACAACTTTTTCTTTTTTATTTACTAACGTAAAAGGTCTAAATGGATTTAGGTTAGCTGTATACCTTGTTTTAACTCTACCGGGTATATTTATTGGAATTTGAGTATGTGAACACTCCCAACTTCCACACCTCGGACAATATACTTCTTGTAATGTATTGCCAACAGTTCTATAAATACCTTTAAAATTAGGATTTAATTGTGGTTGTCTTTGCTGAATCTGCTTCGACTGTTGATTATACATTCCAATACTTAGTAATTTTTGTAAAAGCGACATAACAAAATACCTCCTTATCTTTTGTGCCTTTAATATATCTTTTTATTATGTTTTTGTCAATTAATATGGAAAAGCCGCTTGACCTGTCATATTAGTGTATTGATTGGCATATCTCTGTGTTGTTCTAAACACTTCCTGCCCGTCAATCTGCACAACAATGTTTCCGTTTTGTTGCCCTATGTTTGCATTGGCAAATACTTCTGACATTCCCTCAATAACAGCTTGCTTAATACCATCTGTTATCTGCTCGTTATTTGCGACTGCTGTCTTGCCATTACTGAATTTACCAACCATTTCATTATGGTTAGCAAAGAAAAATCCGTCTTCTGGGAAACCGCCTGTTGCATATTTAGGTGCAATTTTAATATGAAAAGCACTTGCAGAAACATTGCCGTCGCTATCTAAAACTTCACCTGTAAATTTACTTGTAAAACTGTTAGACAAACTGTTTCTGATTCGCCAAGCGTTATTATTGATTGTATCTTCCAAAGAATTCATCAATTGAATTCCGGTATCTTCTCCAATGCTTCCTGCATTTACGCCATTGACAATACCTTGAAAAACTCTTACTGCCGCATATGGTATATTATTAATATTATTTGTAAAATTGTCACTTAGCGATTTTCCCGCATTAGCACCAATATTTCCCATTTTTGAAAATGTGTTTTCAGTATCACTGCCAATAATTCCAAGCCTTGTAGCAACTTCATTTTTTATGTTTTCAAACGTATTAATCATTTCATCATGCGTTTTTTGAGTGTTGCTTGACATAGTGCTTGTCATTTCGTTTGAACAATATTCCATGTCGTTCGTAGCTCTAATCCATTCATCTTTAGCATTGTTATAAGAATCTTCGTTAGATTTTACAGCTTTTTCAAGCTCCCTTACTTGATATTCAAGGTCAGTTGTCGCCGCAACGCCACTTGTATCTAAGTCCTCTGCAATTCCTTGTGTCCTTTGCATTGCATTTGCCAATTCGTCTTGCTTTTCTTTTAAGCGTTCTTTACTATCAGTAAGTGCGGCTTCCATTTCGCGAACATTCTTTTTGGCTTTATATTCGTCTTTTATAAGCTGGATGTACTCTTCTCTTAATGCCTCAAGTTTATACTCTTCTTTTTTCTTTTCTATAAGTCTTTCAACTTCTTCTCTTGTTCCTTTGTATGCTCCTGTTTCGCTGTCAATAACTTCACTTAGTTCTGGTACTTTCTTTATGAGCTCTTGTGAAACATCTTTGAGCATTTGTTGTTGTGCTGTTGTTAAATCAGTTTGGTCTGCTAATTCAAAATATTTTGTTTTAAGAGCGTCTATATCATCATAGGTTGCTGTATTCTCCCAGCTTTTTTCAATAGTGTCTAAAGAGCTTGCTATTTCCTTTGTCGTCTTATCTACTTCATCACGAACATTTGCATATTCATTGCAATATTTAGTTACTTCGGTTGATGTTAAATCAATATTGTCGTTAATAGACATTATTCCTGCAATTAAGGCTGTTATTCCTGCCATAGCCAGCCCTGCAGGTCCGAAAGCTGTATATAATCCTGCTGCACCAATAGCGGCACCACCAGCAATTTTAGCGATTGAAGCTACGAGGTTGTCACTGCCTTTTGCCACGTCATCAAACCCGCTTTTAATAAGTTTAAACTCTCCAAAAGCTGATACTCCGCCAAGTAATGCTTTTTGGAATAGTGTCATATTATTTCTGACAGTAGTTATTCCACCGTTTAAAGTTGTGAATAATCTTTTATCCTTAACTGCGTTTTTAAAGTCCTTAAAGCTTGTAGTGACCTTTGCAAGTTTAGGATGAAAAGAAAGGAGTGTAGCCGCTGTTTCATCATATCCCATTTTAGATAGTTTTGTCGCTAACACTACATCTTCTGTTGCTTTACTTAGAGAGTTGAGCTTATTGTACGTTTTAGTTATGCTTTTTATTACATTTGTACCGCCTATTGCCCCAAGTACTTTAGGAACTGCTACAAGCGATATAAGAAGTGTTTCTATAGGTGCTTTAGATAATATACCTAAGTATAACTCAATAGCACCTTTTAAACCTTGTACAATAACTTTTCCTGCCGCATTAAATACCTTAGTCCAATCAATTCCCGCAAGAAAATCACCTATCTTTTGACCGATTGTAAACCAAGGGACTTTATCAATGGCATTTGCAAACCAATTAAAAATTCCTGCGACAAGTTCAGAAGTATCTTGCCCTGCCATTTTAAAGTCGCCAATAGCAAAATCTTGGAATATCTTTTTGACAGGCTCAAGTGCTTTCTCTATCTTATCAGCCCACGCAACAGCCGAATTTTCCATATTGGCAAATGCTTTATTCCACGCCGCTTCATATTCTGCCGCTGCCTTAGTAATATCGTCTGTCAAATCAATAGCGCTACCACCACCGCTTGAACCCTTGCTTGAGCTTGTATCGTCCTGTAATTTATTTATTTCATCAAATCCCATAAGGGATAATGTAGCTTTCTTAGCTGAATCAGCTACATCTTTGTAGCCATCTGAAATATCTTCTAAGCCGTCTGATGTGTCTTTATAGCCGCTTTGACCAAAGCTTTCAAAGTCAATCTTTACGCCTATTAAAGAAGCAAGACCAACTAATAATCTTTTGATTGCAATAGCTACTCCGTTTACTATTGGCATAACCTTTGAAAGAATTGGTATGAATAGCTGTCCTGCTACCATTCCTACCTCTTTCATATTGTTACTGAACTGGCGTAACATATTACTTGGGCTGTTAATCGTATTAGCTAAATCACCCCAAGATACTTTACTTTGGTCTAATATTGCCAATACTCTTAACTGCTGCTTTTCCATCTGTGTCATTTCTGATACAGACTTAGAAATGCCTAAGTTATAAGCATATGTCGCTAATGTAGCATTAGTAATATCAATACCATACTTATACAATGCCCTTGATTGACCGATTAAGCCGCTTTGCAAGTTCTGTGCTACCGTTGAATAGTCCACATTAAAAAGTGAGCTTATATCGCCTGCAAGCATTGTCATTGACTTTGTTATAGCCGTTGTTGCTTCGCCTGTCTGTCCTAATGAGTTAGTAACGGAAGCTAACTGTGAAGCGTACTGTGTTATCTCTTGTATGTTAAGTCCTAAGTTCTTTGCTCCACTTTCTTCAAGTAAGCCACCTTGAACATTGACTTTTAAACCAGACAGCTTTCCGAGAGTACCATTTACTCTGCTTTGGAAGCTCTCTGCGTATGCTGTTGCGTTATCATATCCGTACTTTTCGTAATCTTTATCCCACTCTGAACCAATCTTACCAAACGCTACCGCTTGATAGTTGAACGCTTCAATGTAATCTGTCGTTGACTTGATTGCTTCTATAAGCTTCTTACTGCCACGAATTACCATAAAATAAGTGGCATAAAACTTACCTATTGCACTTGCCAAGTTCCAACTGCTTTTACTTGCTGTCCTAGCACTTGTAGAAACGCCATACAGCGACTTTTGAAGCGAGTTTGAAGAAGTACCCACCTTGCTACCTTGACTGGCAAGATTAGCCAATGCATTAGTCATTTGAATAACATTCTGACTTACTGTTGGCGCTCTTGATAGCGTTGTCATTAAGCCATTTAAAGCATTGCCTAGCTTTGGAATGTTAGTCAAAGAATTTTCAACGCTTTTATAGCCAAGTTTTCCAATTGACTTAGCAAGTTCTCCGACATCTTGTGCCACTTGTGGAACTGTTCTAATGCTATCAAATGCCTTGCCAATAGCAGATAGGCTTGTTGCAATATTATTAACGCCGATAGTGTCAATTGAACCTATCTTTGTGATGTTCTTAGCAAGTCTTGTAAAATCTGCTGTTCCTGCGTTCATATTCTGCATAGCAGAACCTAACTGACTAACACCACTCGCAAGACCGCTTAGTGATGATCCATTCACAGTCGCAAGTGATGTTGACAGCCTTGTAAGCTGATTTATCAGTTTATCGACAGAATTGATAGCTTTAGTGGCAGTACCGGTAATTTTGACTTCTAATGAATCTAATTCCACGCTTTAACCCCCTTTATAGGATTGTTGGCGGTAGTCCTCTCTTTTCAGCTCGTGCCGCCCATTTCTGTTCATTGAGTAACATTCGCTGTAACTCTTTATCGTAGGTATCTTCTTCGCTTTCTTCCGTTTTTTCTGATAAAATAGCCTGCTTCGGATATTCAATGTGTGTATCTTTACAAAATGCCGCACCAATGCCGCAAGAAATAGCCGGTATTGCATAGACAAAAAACCAGTTATACATTTCTGCATCTCGATTTTGTCTATCAATCTTTTTGCCTTTTGCGTATAGTAATAATTTTTTAGGTGTCATTTTTAGAAAGTCTGAATAACTAATACCTAGTGAACTGGCTAAGACAAAGTATTCTTCCCATATTATTTTGTGGAAGTCTGCTTTTTCTTGTGGTCCTGTGGAACTACTGTCGGTTTCTTCTGTTCCTGTGCTGCTTCTTCCACATTGTTCGCCATTTCCTCTAACATCGCTGTTATCCCCGACAGCTCGAAAAAACCATCATCTTCCATCGCTTTCTTGATTTCTTCAAACAATGTTCTATATCCGTAACTCTTATCTGTCTTTCTCTTCTCTGTAATATATGCTCTAGTGAGTTTCTTTGCTTCATCCATAGTTACAGGGTTATTGTCAATGCAGCCTGCATAAATGGCTAAAATGCAAATCTCTGGCACATCTGCTGTCATATTTGCCAATCCGTCAAAAGAAGCCTGTGCAACACTTTTATCTGTCTGTGCAAGTAAATAAGAGCCATTGACGACAGAAAACATTTTCTGTACTATCTCTTTGCACTCTGCCGCACCAAAAGAGAACTCAACTTTGTATTCTTTTCCGTTTACATTAATATTCATCATAATTTTTACCCTTTCCCACCCTATCGTCCATATAGGGAAAGGTGCGGATTTTACACCGCACCTACCTTTTAAAATAATTATTCTGTTACATCATCAAGATATGATGTGTAGTCGGCTGTTTTGGCGTTTGTGCCACCAATCGACACAGCCTTTGATTTAGTCGATTGGCTTATCATTCCCCCACCTTTGTTACTGTGAATGTGCCACCAGCACCTTCGACAACTTGAAGCTTGTCTGTACATTCGATAGGTGAAGTGTTAGGAACTGCTGTTACTGTCATTTCAAGTACTGAATCAGTACCAGAAACATCATTAGGTGTTGCTGTTACCTGTCCGACAAATGCATACTTAGCAACCGCACCTAATCCGTCAGAGCCATATAGCTGAATAATATCTAACTGCTTACCCTCTGCTTTGATTAAGTCCTGCAAATAAGCCTTTTCAAGGTTGACTGGGTACGTCTTAGCGTCAGATGTTTTGATACCCATTAAGAATGTCTGTGAATC
>ERZ1023873.152-NODE-152-length-12949-cov-85.617186_pt1 | contig 12949 bp, 10 predicted proteins | sample MGYA00380391_ERZ1023873 | MGnify/ENA primary metagenome ERZ1023873 (study PRJEB33179, sample SAMN07449006) | human gut metagenome | biome: Human-gut; feature: Human associated habitat; material: Faeces | host: Homo sapiens | place: India: Bhopal | collected...
TAACTCGCTCTAAATTGGACTTTGATTGAAAATCAAGAAGTTGGGCGTTTGCCTATATTATATAGGTAACAATATGGAAACGAGCGGACTTCTGCTCGTTTCTGTATTTTGCAATATGCAAAGAACGCCTCAATTCGGGGACAAAGATACGATATTTTTCTAAATATCCCATGACTATCTAGGAGAAATTTATGGAATTTAGAACTTTTGCGTAAAATTCTCTACCCGATAAGCCGGTTTCTTAGAAAATATTTGGAGAAGGCGAATTAAAGCCACATTTTTGTAGCTATAAATCCCACCACTCCTCTCAACGATGTGTACTAAGATGAGGCTTTACTTTTTATTTGGATATATGAGCTACGACAAACAACTGATATATATTGAACAATTAGTCTTACTACAAAATAGGAGATTGATAATTGAAGATGTTGCATGTAGCGAGTCATAACAAAATCTTTTATTTAATTGAATAATTGAAATTTTGAAATACAATTATTTTTGCTCATTTTTTCACTTTCTTTAATGGAGTCCCTTGGCAAGCCCTTTGGCACTTTACCTACTTCAAGGTATTGCAAATATACACCGATTTTCGTACCTTTGCAGCCGATTTTGAATATTCAAACCAAGATGAGGCTACGATATGCTTATGTGTCTGTGCTTTTGCTCATGTCCTTCTCAACAATAGCAAATGTATGGGCATCGTCTTCCCTTTCTCCTGACGGAAGGGCTTTCTCTTATGCTGTGTCGAGTGATACAGTAAGGGAGAGTCGTGCCTTGTCAGAGGGCGATGGCGACTCTGTGGAAACGCAAAAAGAAGATTCCATCTTTAAGACGCTCAACCTCGGCGAAGTGGTGGTTACTGCTGCCATGAAGGAGGTGGAGATGAAGGGCGATACCACGGTTATCAATGCCAATGCTTTCCAGACTCCCGAAGGAGCATACCTCGAAGAACTCTTGAAGCGAGTGCCTGGATTGGAATACGAAAAGCAGAACAAGACGATGACCTACAACGGTCTTCCCATCCATGAAATCAATGTCAATGGCGAGAGTTTCTTTGGCGGCAACAGCACCCTCGCCCTCGAAAACCTGCCAGCCAAGTTGGTGAGCAAAATCAAGGTGTATGACAAGCGGAGCGAACTGGAGAAAATCACCAAGGTGCGCAAGGGCGGCGAAAACTATGTGCTCGACTTGCAGACCAAGCGAGAGTTCAACGGCACGCTGATTACTTCGGCTGGCATAGGCAGGGGCAACAACGAAAAGAAGGAAGCCGAGTTAATATCCAACCTCTTCCGCCAGACTGGCGATAACATCTCCGTGATAGCTCGAAGTGGCAACCGATACATGACTTCTCGTTATCCCGACAACCGACAGGACAACGTGGCGATGAACTTTGCCAAGAAGTTCTCCAAGCGATTCACCCTCTATGGCAACATGATGTACAACCATTATGCCAGTGGCAACGAGAGCACCCTATATAGCGAGCAATATCTCACCACAGGCAACCGTTACCAGAACTCGGCATCCACCAGCACCAATCGCAACACGATGGGCAATGGTTCGTTGGGCATGAGGTGGAGCTTGGATGACAAGACCTATTTTAATATAGGTGGAAACTTCAGCAAGTCGAAGAGCGACAACAGCAGCGACAGCCAGCAATCCACCTCTTCAGAAGGCGACGAGCGTATCAACAGCATCACGAGAAACTCGGATTCGAAGAGCGACAGCCATTCGTTCTCCGTCAATGCCGACGTAACCCGAGTGCTCAACGACAAGGGTACGAGCATCAGCCTCACGGGTAGTTACTCCGACAGCAAGAGTACCAACGAGTCACATTCCCTTTCCGAGACCACTTACTATCAGTTGGAGAGCAGTCTGGGTGGCGATTCCGTGCTTTATCGCAACCAATACCAGCACTCCCCCTCCACCAATCGTGCCTATTCCGTAGGCATCAACTTGACGCAACCCTTGGCTGAGAACTTGCGCCTGCAACTCGGTTATCGCTATGCTGCCACACGACAGATGAGCGACCGAAGTACTTACGAGAGCGAGGTGTATATGGATAGCCTAAGCAACCACACCCTGAGCAAGACCATTACCCACGACCTCAGCCTCTACCTCAATTATGATGGCAAGCGATGGGAGGCAAATGCAGGAGTGTTGATGCAACCCGAGCGCAGGAGTCTTGACCAAAAGACCGGCTTGCTCCACGCCGACACGGTAAGGACGAGTGTGAACTGGAACCCACAGTTGAATGTGTCATGGCATCGGGGCAAGACTCGCTTCGAGCTGAATTATGACGGTAGTTGCCGACAGCCCGACCTCGGTAGCTTGATGTCGCTCACCGATAATAGCGACCCGCTGCACATCACCCATGGCAATCCTTCGCTCAAAGCATCCTATAATCAGAATTTTCGATTGACAGGTAGGAACACGCGCCTCGGGCTTTCGGGCGATGTACACTTTAGCAACATCTATAATAGTCAGACGCAAGCCGTCTTTTACAACCTTGCCACTGGTGGCACGGAGACTTATCCTGTGAATGTGAATGGCAACTGGAGTATGCGTGCCAGTCTTCGCTATCAGAAGCGATGGAAGAAACGGTTCAATCTCTCCGCTCGCACAGGTGCCAACTTTAGCCAAAGTGTAGCCTTGGTGAACGAGGGAAAGAGCGAGGAGCCAGACCGCAGCGTCACCCACAATACGTCGTATAATGCCAACCTTCGTTTGGGTTATCAGCCGAAATGGGGAGGCTTCGACTTGCAGGGCGATTGGCGTTACCGCCATGCCACCAACCAACTTCGTAGTACGTCCAACTATACCCGAAGTTACAACTTTTCGCTGAATACCTATGCAGAGCTTCCTCTTGGTTTCCTGGTCAAGAGCGATGCTGCATACTCTTTCCGTAACGGCACCAACATCAAAAAAGGCGAAGACGACCAAGTGGTTTGGAACTTGGGGGCATCTTGGCGATTCCTCAAAAAGAAGCAAGCCGAGCTTTCGCTCTATTGGTCAGATATTCTCAGCGACAAGAAAAACTATTATCGCAATGTTACGGCGACAGGATTGACGGAAAGCCGTACCTCACAAATTGGCAGCTACTTCATCATCAGTTTTAAGTATCGGCTGAATAAGCAACTGTGAAAAACATATTGAAAATCTTAGATATGTTATGATTTCTCAACAAGACAGATGAGAAACCCTATAAATCATAACAAATTACGATTGCACATTATTTAATAAATATGTACCTTTGCAGCCTGATTCAAAATAATATTTAATTTTAATTATAAACATTTTAAAAGTTCAAAAAACAATGAAGATTTTTAAGAATTTCATCGGTCTCGCTGCAATTGCTCTCTGCCTCGGCTTCGCTTCTTGCAGCAGTGACGACGATGCACCTTCTTACAGCAATGTGGCTGTAAGCAACTCTGAGTTGATGACTATCCTCAAAGCTAAGGGATACCAGTTTGATGAAAATGGCAAAATGCTCCTTGACGACAAAGCCAACAGCACCACATCTCTCGACCTTTCAGGCACAAAGGTTGATACCGCTGCCTTGAAGGAACTTTCTGTTTTTCCTAATTTGAAAGAGTTGAACCTTAGCAGCAATGGCTATGGTCCAGTTTTCCATATCGCTTCACTTCCTTCACAGATTACAGGTCTTGACTTGCAAGGCAATGACATCTATGACTTCGACGGCTTGGTAACAGCCAAGGTTGAGAATGATGAGGTGAAAGCTACTATCCTCCATGAGTTTACCAAACTTTATCTCCCTGCTTCCTGCAAGTATAATGTAGAGGACTTGATGCCTTTCTATACAGAGAATGAGGCAGAGAACAAGACTGTTGACATGCAAATGGCAAACGATAAGGGTTCTTTGGAGAAGTATAATACTTTGAGAGAGATTCCAGATACTTACTTTGCAGCTTATTTGAAGATGAACTTTAGTTCGGTTTTCACTTCTGACGGAAAGTTGGACATCAGCAAACCTCTCGGTCTTGAAGACAGAGGACGCAATATTTTCTTGCAGTATGACACACAATATGCAGATATTGAAAAAATTGCTTCTATCGAAGGAATAGAATATTTTGTGAACAATCCTTTTTATGAGTCTTTTTATGTGTACATTGATGTTCAGGCAAGTACAGAAGAAACTAAGCAATTTGAATGTCACAGATTATCTCCAAGACAAAATGTCAAAGGCTTGGTCGTAAAAAAGACAAATTTTATTGGAGGACTAGATTTGAGCGACGCAACTGCTCTTTCTTCTTTAGGAATCAGTAACAATCCGTCTGTAACATCTTTGGATTTGACAAATACGGCTTTTCTTAATCAGGAAATAAAGGATTTTGATGCAACCATGTCAAACTTGTTAGATTGCAGAGATTGTAAGAATCTTGAGGAAATAAAAATCAACCTCAATAATAAAAAGGTTACATCTCAAATTATTTTGGCAAACTTGCCTAAATTAAAGGCTATTAATTTACAAAGTATTGAAGCAATAGGCGATTTGGCTCTTTGTCAATTACCAAACTGTGAAATTATTTATCCAATTAATTTGATTGCATATTATCGTAGTTCTAACAACAAGTTGTACGATTTTGAATCCAATCCACGCAGAAAGGTTTATTTCACTGTGTCACAAGATGTTTTAGACAAAGAAAGTACAAAGAACTTTGTCCAGACCTACTCTGCTCACTTGCAGAATGACAATAGTACATATTCAGAATATAATCCAGTAAACTGGAATTAATTTTAATAAAAATTTAATTTTTTATTTATTATGTTTAAAAAAACACTTTTAATGGCGATTGCCTTCATCAGCATGATGGTTTTCGCAAGTACTGCATCTGCTCAGACAACTATCTATGGTTGCTTGGACAAAGTTTACATAAACAAGGACAAGAATCCTGTACATCAGAATGATGTTTCTCCTGCTCTTAACACAACCTTGACTCCTAATGGTGATGGTTCATACAAGTTGGAGTTGTCAGAGTTCAAAGTTGGCAAAATGCCTGCAAAGTTGAAGGTTGTTGCTAACAAAGTTGTTCTTGATGGTTCTACAGTTAACGAGTGTGACAATGCTATTATTTTGAGCTTTGGTGCAGGCTTGAAGTTTGACGCAACTATTGAGGGGTCTTATGATGCCTCTACAGGGAAGTTGGAATACACTGTAAAAAGTGTAGATGCGTCCTTCCTCGGTGTGGACTTCGATACTGAGGTTCATTTCACAACAGAATGTACAATAAAATAAATTGTTTGTTACATGATGAAAGCAAACTTCAAGAAAAACATCGCCTTCCTATCTTTGCTTTTTTTCGCTGTTTTTGCATTTTGTTCTTGTTCTTCTGATGAAGAAATCACTAACTCTGATGCAAATTCTGAACTTGTGAAAGAGGCAACAAACTATCTCAATGGCGAGATTGTACTTAGTACAAATGCAACGATGAATGGAGTGAACAAAACCCTTTTACCAGAGGGATGTCCTACAAAGTTTAAGTTTGAGTGGAGTAAGACTGACGCACAAACATTCACCATTTCTTTGCTTGACTTCACGGTCGGAAACATGGGAATGATTATCAATTTTAAGTGTGATGTCAAGACCATGGTTCTCAACTCTTGGGAGCAGAAAGAATATACAGGTGATGGTTGGATAAAGTTTAAGGGTGAAGATGGCTCTGTATGGGGTACTGATACAGATGGCTCTGCATCAAGTGCAAAAGGCAGTAGCGTGCAAGGCTATTACAATGCCAAAACACACGAAATTCAGTTCATCGTAAACTATAACATGATGAATGTACGTTCAGAATGTTTCTTGCAAACAATAGACAAGAATCGCATCAACAATTATGCAGCTGAATTTGAACAGTACGAAAAAGACTTGGCTGCGTATAAAAAGGAGCACGGAATCAAATAAGAGACTGTAGCTTATATATAAAAGGAAAGAGGGATATGCCCAGACATGTCTCTCTTTCTTTTTGCAAGTAAAAATGAATGGAAGAGAAACAAGCCATAGCGAGGCTGAAATCGTGTAAGAAATTGGAAAAAATAGAATAGCAATATAAATGAAGACAATTAGAAATGTAATGCTCATCGGCTTACTGCTGATACTCGCACTCCCTGTCGCTGCACAGCGAAAGGTGAAGTTCGGTATCTTCGACAAAGCCACTGAGCAGCCAATCATCGGCGCAGTCATCACCTACGCCGACAACGAGAAATTGAAGTCGCCACAGCGTGTTGTTACCAACATGGATGGTGAGGCTACCATCTCGGTGCCTCAGAGTGACAAGTGTTATTACCAGGTGGTATCCGTGGGTTACAACCCGCTGAAGGGAACCATCGGAAACGACAGCTCCCTCAAGCTCTTCATGACCGAAGACGTGATGAAGGTGAACGAGGTGGTGGTCACAGGTTCCCGCACCGCCCGACCTATCAAGCTCTCGCCAGTGAGCACGCAGGTGATCGGCGGTAAGGAACTGGTAGATGCAGGCTATGCCGACCTGACCAAGGCTCTGCAACAGGAGACACCGGGTATGAACATCCAGAAGGTGGGTTTCGGCAACGAAATCTCCATGCAGGGCTTGGATGCCCGCCACGTGCTCTTCCTGCAGGATGGTGAGCGATTGACGGGCGACATGGCGGGTAACCTCGACTACGAGCGATTCAACCTCCATGCCATCGACCGCATCGAAATCGTGAAGGGTGCCAGCAGTACGCTCTATGGAAGCCGTGCATCGGGTGCCGTCATCAACCTTATCACCAAGAAAACCACCAAGCCTATCGATATTCAGGCTGGTGTACGCTGGGGACAGATGAACGAAACCAACTACAAGAATCCATCCCAAAAGGATTTCCTGTATATGTTTGAGAAGAATGCCGACCGCCCGAACCTGCAGAGCTGGGTGTCGGCAGGATTCAATGCAGGCAAGGTAACTTCGCAGACGGATGTGTGGTATTCTTCAAGCGATGCCTTCTACATGTACCAGGCGGAGAACGACAAGAAGGTCTATACCCAAGAGGCGAACCCTTGGCTCGACCACGACGTGACCATTACCAGCGTGGCTTCCCGTCCGCCAATGAGCATCGAGGGCACGGAGCATATCTCGGTATCGCAGAAGGTATTTTACGACCCTTTCAAGAATCTGGAGATTCTTGCCTACGGTAGTGCGTTCTATATGAACACCTACGACCTCATTCAGGACATGACCTTCAGCCAGGCGCGTGACTGGACGGCTGGAACCAAGATTAAGTACTCCTTCAAGGATTGGTTCAAGATTACCGCCTCCCTTCATGGCGACTTCTACGACCGCTTCAAGCGTCACGAGCGTATCGACGAGCGTACCAAAGTGTATAAGAGCCGTATCTTCCAGCCTCGCCTCTCCATCACCTCTCAGAAGTTCGAGGGCCACGACCTCATCCTCGGTATCGAGCACCTGAGCGATGACCTGACGAGCGACCGGTTCAACGGCGATGCCTCCCACATCATGCGCACCCGTTCGCTGAAGGAAACGGAGGCTTTCCTGCAGGACGAGTGGACGATGAACGACCACTGGATGGTTTCGGCAGGTGTGAGAACCAACTTCAGCCGTGCCTTCGGACTGATGGCGATGCCTAAGATTGCCTTCAAGTGGAGTCCGTCGGATCACTGGGCATGGAGAGCCAACTACTCGATGGGCTATCGTTCGCCGAGCATCAAGGAGCTGTTCTTCAACTGGGACCACCTCGGCATGTTCATGATCAAGGGTAACGAAGACCTGAAGCCTGAGAAGAACAACTACGTGAGCCTGGGCACAGAGTACTCGAACGATAACTTTTTCATCTCGGGCAATGTGTATGGCAACTTCTTCCGCAAGAAGATTGAGGGTGTATGGCGCATCTACGACATGCAGTACAATTTCGAATATACTAATCTGTCGAAGCAGAACCTCATCGGACTGGAGGCCATCATGCGCTGGCACTTCCTCAACCACTTCACGATGAATGCCACCTACAGCTACGTGAACGTGAGCAAGACGGATGGCATCCAGGTGAACACCACTTCGCCTCATGCTGCTACGGCGAGTCTCGACTATAAGTACAACAAGAAGAACTACCGACTGGGCGCCACCTTCTCGGCAAGCTACATGGGTGAGAAGAAGTTTGATGTGCAGGACCGACTCTCTGTAAACGGTGAGAGCCACGATGCCTACTTCCGATGCAAATTGCCACAGTATGTATTGTGCAACCTGTCGGTGATTCAGACCTTTTATAATAAGGTGAAGGTGACGGTGGGTGTGGATAACATCTTTAACTATGTGCCAAAGACCTTAGGTTCGGGCATCACCATGTTTAACGTGCCAGCCACGGCAGGAGCCAAGGCGCATGTGCAGGTGGAAGTGTTGGTAGATGAATTGGTAAAAGCATTTAGAAAGAAGAAATGATGAAGAAAGCATTACTATATATAATAGGTATGGCAGCTGCAATGACGAGCTGCGTATCTTATGAGGCAGAGGACTTCACAGGTCATACCTTGCCCCGAAAAACAGGTTATAGCACGGGTGTTACCAACGACTGGCTCTATTTTGACCTGAAGACGGGACATCGCTATAATGTGCTGAATCCTAACCAGAGTGTCATCGCCTTTATAGATGGCAAACCAATAGAGGAGTATTTCCATTATAAAGGTACAACTAAACTCGTAAAGTATTGGAGCGAAGGTGTGCAGAAGAACATCTTCGAGGATGCAGAGCGTGATGCAAAGGGCGATACCATCTTTACCAAGAATCAAGCTACAGGCAAGTTAACCTATAAGACGGTGAAGCGCCAGGCAAGCAGCATCTTAGTGATGGAAAACCAGGAGGATGATCCAAAGACCATGGCTTATCCTGCCACGGAATGGGACCTCGCCTTCGATGGTTACCAGCTTCGCACCAACAGTGGAACGAGCGGCATAGGCAAGGGCGGTGCTGCCGACCTGGGCTATGGCGAATATGACAAGTGGACGAGCAAGGCGCAGGTGGATGCTTATCTGGCTGAACACAACATGACTTTCGCCGTGGATGATTCGGCAAGCGTATATGTCACCATGTCGCGGGAAGACTGGAACAAGTATTGCATCGCCAACAAACTGGATATGAACAAGAACCCTTGGTTCGACCCGAACAATGGTCCTGCCAAGCAGTTGGTAAGCGGCAATCCGGTGCTCGAAAAGGCAATGACCTTCTCTGGTCCACCTCCAGTATATACTCCTTCTTTCCATACCTACGTAATCCGTTCGTGGGATGGCGAGAGATATTACAAGCTCCAGATTATCTCCTGGTATGATGCCAATGTGCAGATAGGTGATGAAGGAGGAAGATTCAGTTATTACTTAGATGAATTAAAGTAAACATTAAACATCATGAAACAATTGAATTGGTGGAAATCCATCGCATCTTTCCTTGTGGTACTCTTTACCATGCCGTTGGGACATGCGCTGATGATGATAATGGATAAGACGATGACTCCTGAAGCTGTGCATTACTCAGCCTTCTTCATGGGGTTGGCAGGTCTTGTCATGGTAGTAATCGGTGTCTTCGTAAAGGGAGATACCAAACAGACTCTTTGGGGACTTTTCGGAGGACTGCTCTTCTGGACCGGTTGGATAGAATTTCTGTTCCAGTACTATGCTACCCGCTGGGGTACACAGCCGGAGATGGAGAAAGGTGAAGTTGTGACTCGCCCTGAATACCTCATCCTCCCTGCCACCTTCGGCATGTGGATGATGATGATGGTGCTCTACATCTTCTCAACCAAAAACGGATGTAACTTCATCAACTGGTGGCAGCGTGTTCTCTTCCGTTCCCGCAAGAACGAGATTGCCGCCCGTCCGATGACACATCATACAAGTATCGTCACCTTCATGGAACTGAACATGATTCTCTGGACCAGCTATCTCCTGTTGATGTTCTGCTACGACAAGAACTTCCTCGGTGACCATCACCCTGTCACCTCCATCGTGGCAGCGGCTTGCCTCATTGGCAGTTTCTTCATCTTCAGGAAACAGTTGCGTTTGAGCACATGGGGAGCAAACATCCGTATGGCTATCGCAACGGTTGTCGTGTTCTGGGTACCTGTGGAAGTGCTTGGTCGCCTTGACTTTTTCAAGGAGATTTGGATTGAGCCGGAGAAGTATACTACCCAGATGATTTGCATCCTCGTGGCATTCGTGGCATTGCTTTTGTATATCATGATAGCTGCAAGAAAGAAGAAGACACATGAGTAACAGAAAACTATATTGGTGGAAATCCATAGTATCGATGGGTGTGATTTTAGGAAGCATGCCCATCGTTCATTTGGTGGCACGAGTGCTGAAGGACAATTACGACGGCACGCAGTTATTGGGTGCTGGGATGGCTGTGGGCTTCGTGGGCTTGGTGATGGTAGTGGTCGGTGTCTTCGTCAAGGGACAGACTCGCCAGACCTTGCTCGGACTCATTGGTGGTATGTTCTATTGGACAGGCTGGGTGGATTTTCTCTTCATGTATTATGCCCATCGTTGGGGAACACATGCCGAGATTGACCCCACAACGGGAGAGGTGTTGAGCCGACCTGAATATCTCTTGCTCCCTGCCACATTCGGCTTGTGGGCAATGGTGATGTTGCTCTACATCTTCTGTTCCCGAAATGCCTGCAACTTCCTCAACTGGTGGCAGACGCTCTTCTTGGGGAAGAACAAGCGACTCATCGCCGCTCGCCCGATGACACGCCACACCAGCATTGTTACCTTCATGGAAATCAACACAATGCTCTGGACTTGCTATCTCCTGCTGATGAACCTCTACGATCCTCAATTGTTTGGTCGTGAGAGTCCAGTCACCTTCGGTGTAGCCTTCGGTGCCTTGCTTTCCGCCCCATACGTATTTCGCAAGCAACTCCACTTGCAATCGTGGGGAGCAAACATCAGAATGGGTACGGCAACGGTCATCGTGTTCTGGATAGCGGTAGAGGCATTTAATCGCACGGGCATCATCGGGAAGCTCATTGCACATCCGAGCGAATATCCTTGGCATTGGGTGGTAATGGTGATAGAACTTTGTTTCTTGGCAGGAAAGATTGTCAAGGATGCGAGGGCGAAGAAAGAAAAGAAATAAGATAGATAATCAGATAAGGGCTTCCTACTTCAAGGATTTCAATGAGGGGTTGCCAGAAGGTGCAGACTATCGTCAAATCAAGAAAGCTGTCGCAGGTATGAGCCAAGACTTTTCCACCCCTGTCGTAGCGGAATATTACGAGGGAACAAACTTTGCCCCTCAACCTTCGAGCATGAACCAACTTCCGATGTCGCTTTGGAATGTGGCATTAGAGCTTGCATTTTGGTGCTTGTGGTCGGGCTATAAAATTAGGTTAAAAAGAAATAACATTGCACAAAATCCAATTCTCATTAAATGCGAAAACAAACTGATGGTGGCGAGGTAATATTTTTGCCACTATCAGTTTTTTATATAGTGTTCCACCTGCTATAATGGTGCAAACACAAAAAACAACATCTTATTATTTCCTGATAAGCCTTTTGATTTCATTTGATTCGTTTGTCAACATTCTTGCCAAGCTATCTTTGTATGCTGCTATCTCCACCATTTTATGATAACGAAAGATTGAATCTTCATAAACAGCAACACGACTTCTTACATCATCAATAACTTTCTCATCTCGGCAAACAGAGAAATGCTTTTCGATGTAGCGAATATTCGGGTCATCAGATGGAAGAACCATTTTTAAGGCTCTATACTTCAAGTCTGCCTCCTCCCAATTTTTGTGCTCTCGCCATTGGGTGAGATTACCCCAAATGGAGATAACAAGAGATAAAGCCAAGCCACCAATGAAAAGAAGAACATACTTTGAAGTAGGCTCGAAACGATGGGTGACAATCTTCTTTTGAGGTGTATTACCCATTGCGTGAAGTTTGTCCTGCACAACTTTTGATGTGGCGTTTTGCTCTTGCTTCAATTGACTAATGGTATCAAACAAGAGTTTGCTTCGCTGTTCATCTTTACTTATTTCTTTCTTGGTAAGGTCGGTAAAAATACAGATAGCCTCTCTTAATCTTGCCAATTTGTCAATAGACTCCCCTTCTTTTACAGCTATAGAAAGGATGGCTTTTTCAAGCTTGCATGTATCAACACTTACAGGGACAGGAATGCTTCCAGCCTCTGCATTCTTTGGTGAAGCAGAAAGTTCATCGACTTTCTGCTCCAATCTCTCAACTGTGCCGTAGATGGCTTCCAATAGTTCTTCTTTCATATTTCTTTTGTTGTTTGAATGGTTTGTAACTTGCATCAAAGGCTAAAGCCTCTTCTGCGTTTCTTCTTTTTCTTCTTGGCTGATTCATCCTCTGGGAATGTCTCAAAGGTCTGAGCATTGGCTGGAGCAAAAAGTCCAATGGAAGAAATACCGTCCCAAGGGTCCTGGCTGCTCTCCGATATGGCTGGCTCCTGCTCATTCTTGCAACAGCCCTGCTCATATTGCTGAGCAGAGTTGGCACTTGCTGATAAAAGGTTCTCCGTTCCCTCTAATCTCGCATTCAGTTTGCCAAAGCTATAGTCTCGGCTAATCTGCGTACCCTTGAAGCTATATCCATCCTTGCAGAAACGGATGCCTTGAACCTTGGTTCGCTTCTTATCCTTATAGACAAACTCCAAGAGAACACCTCGCTTTGCAAGTTCATTCTTGAACTTCTGCCAACTATCAGCGCCTTTCAAGGCATCCTTGACAGCATTGTGAATCTCGTATTTGGCACGCTCAGCATTGCGTAACTTGCGAGTATTAGTATTGCTCTTGTCCATTCCGTAGGTCAGTCCATACTTGGATTTTAGAGCCTTGGTCACCTGCTCATTACGCCTGTAATCATTCCTGTCTGATATGAGTTTGCCCTCATTATTGATGCGGTTATATACGATATGACAATGTGGATTGTCCGTGTTGTGATGCC
>ERZ1023873.158-NODE-158-length-12296-cov-7.688016_pt1 | contig 12296 bp, 13 predicted proteins | sample MGYA00380391_ERZ1023873 | MGnify/ENA primary metagenome ERZ1023873 (study PRJEB33179, sample SAMN07449006) | human gut metagenome | biome: Human-gut; feature: Human associated habitat; material: Faeces | host: Homo sapiens | place: India: Bhopal | collected...
AAATAATCCGGAGCAAAATTATATTTTGTAACAGAACCATTACCAAGAGTTTTAAAATTAGCATGAAGATTATACATAAGTTCATCTGTAATTTCAGAAGTAGCAGGCCCTGCGTAATCCGGAATAAATTTTATTCCTAAATATTCAGGAGGATTGTGAGATGCTGTAAACATAATTGCACAAGCATTTAAATGTTTTGCATTATATGCCAAAACAGGAGTTGGAATAACTTTTTTTGACAAAAGAACCTTAAAGCCGTACTCTGCTAATTGTTCCGCAGTTTGTTCCGCATATTCTAACGCCATATTACGAGGATCGTATCCCACGATTATTTCCTTATCTGTTCCAAAATTATCAAAAACATATTTTCCAATTGCTTTAGTAACTGTTCTTACGTTTTCTTCATTAAAATCTTTTCCTACAACAGCTCTCCAGCCATCTGTTCCAAATTTAATTTCGCTCATTTTTCCTCTTGCTTATTATATAATTTCTGCAACAACAAATGCAATTGCTTTTGATCTATCGTGAGACAAACTCAGCTGAAAATTTATATTTTTTTCAATATTCTTAAGAATACGAATTTGTGGACATTTATTTTCATTATGAAAAACTTCTATCTCATTGTAAAAAACATTAAAAACTTCTAATGCCGTCAAAGCTTTTACTACAGCTTCTTTTGCACAAAACCGAACAGCAAGATGACTTTCCGGATTTGAATATTTCATACAATATTCCAACTCCACCGGAGTAAAAACCCGATTTAGAAATTCTTCTGATTTTCCCTCAAATCTGTTTATGTCTTCAATATCAACACCAATTGCCATAAGTTGATTTTAACACAACATTGACGAATTTTGCAAACATATGATAAAATAGAATATCAAACGCCGAAATATAAAATTTATTAAATCTGTCAGAAAGGGAAATATGACAGATTCAATGATTCCATATTCTTTTGTTCCCGGAACAAAAGCTAAAGCCAATGAAGTTAATGCCAATTTTATTTCGCTTGCAAACTTTATTGAGCAAAACAAAAATTCTGCAACAAGTGATATTGAAACGGTTAACAATATTTTAAAAGATAAAGCAGACAAAATAGAACTAATTAACGAACACACTGTTACAGAAAGCAATACTGACTTAAATAATTACAAAACTAAAGGAACTTATATTTTTTCAACCCTATACACGCCATTAAACATCCCGAAAGGAACATCAGGAATGTTAGTAGTAACGGGCGATAAAGATTCTACTTTTAAACAAATTTGGTTTTGCGATGGAGAAAATCCGGAAATTTTCACACGAAATTTCACAAACAAAGAATGGGAAAACTGGCACTCTTACAATGGGATTTTATCTAAACAAAGTACCGGATATTTAAAACTACAAAACGGACTTGTTATTCAATGGGGATATGGAGATGGTTCTGTAGTTACTTATCCATTAGCATTTAATGAAATAGCCTGTCCTGTTTTCTCTAAACAAGGATATGGAGGGAAGATAGCATCAGATGCCGGCACTGTATATCAAAACTTAACAGGTTTTAGTTTTGGATGCGGAGGAGTATTTTCATTCTTAAACTGGATTGCAATAGGTTACTAAAAAGGAGAATATAAAATGAAATATTATGGAACTAAAAACGACAAAGATTACGGATTTTACGAAGAAAATTTTGAAAATGCTATTGAAATCTCAGACGAATACTGGCTTAATCTTTTAGAAAAACAAAATAACGGAAAAATAATTATTTTATTTGAAGACAAACCAATTGCCGTCGATGAAAATAACTACGAATTTTACAATAACAAATGGCATAAATTATCCGAAACAGAAGCAAAGGTTCGACAATTAAACATTCAAAACGAATTAAAAAAACAAGAATTGCAAGAACAATTAAACGAACTTGATAAAAAAAGAATTCGAGCACTGGCAGAACCTTCTCTTATGGATAATGAAACAACTTGGCTTGAATATTACAACAAACAAGTTTCTTCTATTCGTTCCAAATTGGCAAAACTTTCATAAAAAAAACAAAACCGGTCTAAAAAACCGGTTTTTTATTATAAATATTTTTTGCTCGTGGTATAATAAATTTATTATAGGTATTAATGGAGAATTGAAATGGAAATAAGAACAGAATTTATAGAACAAGCAAAACATTTGACTCGTAATGCAGAAGTCCTTCCTGGGGGAATTGAAGAGTTAGCTGTAAAACTTCAACACGCACACGATACAAATACACCTTTGAGGGTTAAACTCGGTATGGATCCGACTCGCCCTGACCTTCACCTTGGGCACACTGTTGTTATGAGAAAACTTAGAGAATTTCAAAACCTCGGACATAAAATTGTTCTAATTGTTGGGGGAGCGACAGCTATGGTCGGTGACCCATCAGGGAAATCTGAAACCCGTCCTGCATTGACAAAAGAACAGGTTGCGGAAAATGCAAAATCTTATTTTGACCAAATGTCAAAAGTTTTAGACGTTTCACAAGCAGAAGTTGTAAACAACGCTGATTGGTTGCATTCAATGAGTTTTATCGACTTGTTGAAACTTGCATCTAACGTTACAGTTGCACAAATGATGACTCGTGACGATTTCGCAAAACGTTACGCTGACGGTAGACCAATCGCTATCCACGAATTTTTCTACCCGTTAATGCAGGCATATGACTCAGTTGCAATTGATTCTGATATAGAACTTGGCGGAACAGACCAAAGATTTAATACCCTTTTAGGCAGAGATATTCAATCTGCATACGGCAAAAAATACCCTCAACTAGTAATGCTTTTACCACTTTTAGAGGGAACTGACGGGGTTGTAAAAATGTCTAAAACATATCCGGAACACTGTATTTCTCTTACTGACAGCGAAAATGATATGTTCGGCAAATTAATGAGTATTCCTGATAATATGATTTCAAGATATTACAGCTTACTAACTGACGCTACAAAAGACGAACTTGAAGCTATCGACAAACAACTTGAAGATGGATCTGTTAACCCTCGTGATATTAAACTTAAACTTGCCTACACAATTACAGCAGAATACCACGGGGAAGATGGTGCCAAACGTGGTCAAGACGCTTTTATTAATGTTGTTTCAAATAAAGGAATTCCCGATGATATTCAAGAAGTTTCAGGAATGAACGGAAAAGGAATACTTGATGTTTTAGTTGATCTTAAATTTACAGCAAGTAAAGGAGAGGCAAAACGTCTTATTCAAGGGGGCGGAGTAAAAGTTAATGGTGAAAAAATCACCGATATGGCTTATACATTTAACTTTGAAAAAAGCGTAGTATTACAAGCAGGCAAAAGAAAATTTGCAAAATTGGTATAAATTAGTGAGTAGTGAATGGTGAATGGTGAATAGACCATTTAATTCGCTTCGCTCAATATATAATTAGTGCGTAGCACCGTAAAGAACTACTCACCACTCACTTTTCACTATTCACCAAAGGAATAATCATGTTCAAAATCATCAAACGTGGCATAACAAAAGTTAAAGAAGACATTCAGGTAATCTACGACAAAGACCCTGCAGCTGACAATTTGTTGGAAGTAATTCTTTGTTATCCGGGATTGCATGCGCTTATTGCATATAGATTTGCACACAGATTGTACAAATGGCATATTCCTTTAATTCCACGCATAATTTCTTATATCACAAGGATTATCACAGGAATAGAAATTCATCCTGCTGCAAAAATCGGCAGAAGATTTTTCATTGACCACGGAGAAGGTGTTGTAATTGGCGCCACCACAGTAATTGGTGATGATGTTTTAATCTATCAACAAGTAACTCTTGGCGGAACAGGCAAAGAACATGGGAAACGTCACCCTACATTGGGTAATGGCGTAATTGTCGGCGCGGGAGCGAAAGTTTTAGGCAACATAAATCTTGGTGATTACGTAAGAGTTGGCGCTGGCTCTGTTGTAATGGAAGATGTTCCTGAATATTCGACAGTAGTAGGTGTTCCGGGGCGCGTTGTTCATCAAAAATTCAGAGATGAAAACGGAACTCTTATGCACAACAGAATTCCAGACCCAATTAAATGCGAACTTAACAGACTTAAATATGAGGTGTTAGAGTTGAAAGAAAAAGTGGAGAAAATAGGTGGAAGGTGAATAGTGAATTGTGAGAAGTGAGTAGTTCTTTACGGTGCTAGGCACTAATATATATTGAGCGAAGCGAACTAAATGAACCATTCACCACTCACTATTCACTTATAACTTCTTACTTAACCCAAGAAAGGACAAATATATGTACCATATTTACACAATCAAAAACAAATCTGAATTTTCAAAAACATTAGTTGCAGAGACAAAAGATTACGACGAAGCTTTGGAAAAAGCAGAAAAAGCGATTGCCGGAAAAGAAGGCTATAACTATGTTGTAGAAGAAACCGACGGTTCAATGAACAGTTATGGAGAACTTCTTACAACTGTTGTGGCTGAAGGCTAGTAAAATTACTAAAAAAGCAAAATCTAAAAACAGATTTTGCTTTTTTCTTCATAAATATTTATTATAAGTTTAACAATTTTTTATCAATTGCCTTAATAACTTTTTCAACAGTTGCCTCACTTATAACATCGTCATCAATTTTAACATAAGGCGCTTTGGAAGATTCCCAGTCAGAAGAGCATAAACCTAAACACGGCACTCCTGCAACCTCAACTTTGTCAGCATATTTTGCTGGAATTGAATCCATAAGTTCTTGCAAATTTGATGCGCCCATTACAAAGCAAGTCGTTCCTAAACAAATTTTTACACTAATTTTTTTACACATTTTTAACCCTTTCTATTTCTTTTTTATATAACCTGATTTTAAACACTTGAAAAACGTAAAAGATATGTTATAATATCAATATAGGGGCGGTAGCTCTAACTACCGTAACCTGTATGTAGACTAAAGTGATACCTATCTTAATTGATGGGTATCATTTTTTATTATGAACAAAATCAAAAATAGCATTATTAATGTTAAATTGATGTCTATCATAATACAGCCCTCCTTTCTGCAAAACAATCAATCTGTAGACTAAAGAATTTGTTGTACTGACGTTTTAATAAAAGAAATACAGGCTTAGCCCCATTATATTTTTATTTCAATGAACAATTTTATCCTAAGACTCTTGAATAGATTTGGTTTACATTTTTCAAGAAGTCATCTTTGTTGAAAATTTCATCTATTTCAGACGGCGTTAAGAGTTTTTCAACATCTTTATCATTTAGCAGATTAATTCGAAAATCTCCATCGTTTTCAAAAGCATCAAGTGCGTTGCGCTGAACAAGTCTATACGCATCTTCTCTTGTCAAACCTTTTTCGATTAACTTAAGCAAAACTCTCTGAGAATAAACAATTCCACCAAATTTATTTGTATTTTTCAACATATTTTTTTCGTGGACAACAAGATTTTTCACAATCCCATTAAATCTGTTTAGCATAAAATCTACAAGCATAAAACTATCCGGAAAAACAATTCTTTCCGCAGAACTGTGAGAAATATCTCTTTCATGCCAGAGCGGAATATTTTCCAACGCAACAATCGAATTTGCACGAACAACACGCGCCAACCCACATAAATTTTCTGACAAAACAGGATTTTTCTTGTGTGGCATAGCAGAAGATCCTTTTTGTTTTTTACCAAAACCCTCTTCAACTTCTAAAACCTCTGTTCTTTGCAAATGTCTGATTTCTGTTGCAAATTGTTCAATCACACTCGCGATCAAAGCTAAAGACTGCATAAAGTATGCGTGATAGTCTCTTGCAATAATTTGAGTTGAAACTCTTGCCGGAATTAAACCAAGTTTTTTGCAAGTAATTGCTTCAACTTCCGGTGGAATATTACTATAAGTACCGACAGGTCCGGAAATTTGCCCAACTCTAATTTCATCCAAAGCGTGAATAAAATTTGCTCGTTGACGTTCTAAAATATCAATCCAATTGCAAATTTTAACCCCAAAAGTCATAATTTCCGCATGTATTCCGTGTGAACGGCCAATACAAACTGTATCTTTATGCTTTTGTGCCAATTCTTTCATTGATTGAATTGTTTCATCTAAATCTTTAAGAATAATTTTCCCACTATCTTGTATTTGGAGGGCAAAAGCAGTATCTATCACGTCAGAGCTAGTCATTCCAACGTGCATATATTTTGCCAACTCGCCGAGACTTTCGTTAACACAAGTCAAAAAAGCAATGACATCATGTTTAACTTCTGCCTCAATTTCGTCAATTCTTTCAACATTAAAACTTGCTTTTTCTTTAAGCTTTTCAATATCTTCTTTAGGAAAAGTTCCTAACTCTGCATAAGCTTCTGCTACCGCAATTTCTACATCCAAGTAGTATTGGAATTTTGAATTTAAATCCCAAATTTTTTTCATTTCTTCACGTGAATATCTATCAATCATAAGTTTATTATAGCATGAATATTGGCTAATTTTTATAACTTGCCTTATGTGCTAAAAAAGATTTAACAGATTTATCAAAATAAATTTAAGGGTGCGAAAATCGCACCCTGTTTTATAAATTATAATATATTATCCAATCCATAGACAAAATCGTTTTCCATAAAAACATGTTTAACAGCAAGCATTACACCTTGCATATAGCATTTTCTGTCCATTGAATCGTGTCTGATTGTCATAATTTGTCCAGACGAACCGAAAATTACCTCTTGTGATGCGATATAACCGGGCATTCTGACAGAGTGAATGTGTATGTTAGAATAAGAATTTCCACCTCTTGCACCCTCAATTGTTTCTGTTTCAGGACAATTGTTTTTTGTAAAATCATCTTTTACTTCTGCCATCATTGCGGCTGTTTTGATAGCTGTTCCTGATGGGGCATCTTTTTTCTGGTTATGGTGAAGCTCAATAATTTCTGCGTTATCAAAATATTTAGAAGCTTGTTTTGCAAACATCATCATCAAAACTGCACCGGTTGAAAAGTTTGGAGCAATCAAACAACCAACATTTTTTTCTTGTGAAAGTTTTTTCAATTCCGCAATCTGTTCATCAGATAGTCCGGTCGTTCCAATAACAATCTTAATCCCGTTATTCAAACAATATTTAGCGTTTTCAAAAATAGATTTGGGCTGTGTAAAGTCAACCAATACATCAATTTCTTCAACTCTATGAGCGTCATCAATAGAATGGTACATTCCCTCACTTGCAATATCAATTTTTGCAACCAATTCTGTTTGAGGACATTCTTCAACAGCAAGACAAACTTCCTTGCCCATTTTGCCCATAGCTCCGCAAACTGCAACTTTTATCATAATTTTTCTCCTTATTTTTTCTTATTTTAACATGAAAATTTCTGTGGTATGATAAATTGAGTGAGTGGTGAATAGTGATTAGTGAATAGTCCGTTACAAGTGCTTTTGCACAAAAGCTATTCCCGAACAAAGTGAGCTATAAAGACCATTCACAACTCACTACTCACCATTCACTTTATAAATAAAAGGAGAGAACAATGGCAGACGCAAAATTATTAGCAGCAATCGAAAGAACAGACACAGAACAATTACAAATTTCAATTAGCGAATACAAAGGAAAAAGCTATTTGAACATGAGAATATTCTACACAACTGATGATGGTCAAACTTGGCTTCCAACTAAAAAAGGCGTAACTTTTACTCCTGAACAAATAGACTTACTTGAAGAAGCTATTCAAGAAGCTAAAAAAGAATTTATGGAGGAAGAATAAAGTTAGTGAATGGTGAGTGGTGAATAGTGAGTAGACCATTACAGATACAAAAACGCTAAAATATATTTTTGAGCAAAGCGAATGAAAAGAACTATTCACTATTCACCACTCACCATTCACCATTTTAGCCCATGCAAACTAGTCTTTTTGAACAACCGACACAACAAAAATACGCCTCAGCACTTGTGAATATAAAGGGTTTGGGCGTAAAAACATTTAGCTATTTAATACCTGACGAAATGAAAGACAAAATCCAAATCGGTCAGGCAATTCTTGTGCCTTTTGGCAGACAAGGACTTACAAATGCTTTTTGTGTCGGTTTTTCAGATTACTTGGCAGGAGATTTTAAAGTAAAAAAAATCAGCAAAATTATTGATGAAACTCCACTTTTTTCAATCGATTATTTGAAGCTTCTCGAATGGGTAGCAAATTACTATTGTTGTGACTTGGTAACTGTTTTGAACACTGCAATTCCGATGAAATTAATCGAAAAAGTTTCAAAAACCGAAACTCTGATTGAATTTGAAAAATATGACGGTGCAACAAAACGCCAGACAGAAATTTTGAAACTCCTTGAAAAATCAGGAAAAATGCCTTTGATTTTGTTTGAAAAATACGCAAAAACAACTCGTGCAACAGTAAAGAAGCTCGAAACGTTAGGCTGTGTAAAACTTTATCAGGAAGAATTGTACAGAAACCCGCTTGATATTTTGCAAATAACAGAACGTGAGGCACTTTTTGAGCTTTCAGGTGACCAGAAAAAGGTCTATGAGAGAATAAAAAGGCAGCTAAGCAGCTATGCGGCTAAGCAGCTAGGAAGCGAAGGAGCTCAAAACAGTAGGTTGGGCATACCTGCCCAACAACCAGACACTGAAACTAACTCCTTGCCCTTACAAGGAGAGGATATGGCGAATGGGGCAAATCACCCTGAAATCCTTCTTCATGGTGTTACGGCGTCCGGGAAAACTGAAGTTTATTTCAAACTCATTGATGACACGATTAAGGCGGGTAAAAATGTTTTGTTTCTTGCACCTGAAATTGCGCTTGCGTCTCAGTTAACCAAGCGTTTGGCAAAAAAATTTGGGACAGAAGATGTTGCGATTTGGCACAGTAGTATTTCTGATGGCGAGCGGTATGATGTTTGGCAAAAGCTTTATAAAAACGAGATAAAAATTCTTGCGGGTGCACGTTCTGCTGTTTTCGCGCCTTTGAAAAATATCGGTTTAATTATTATTGATGAGGAACACGAAAGTGCTTACAAGCAAACAACTCCGGCACCTCGTTATGATGCAAGAGTTGTTGCAAGAAAACTTTCGGAATTTCACAACTGCCCACTTCTTTTGGGTTCTGCTACTCCTGATATTTCAACTTACTACAGAGCCGTGAATACAGGAAATCTGTTTGAACTAAAAAAACGTTATAACGATGCGAAAGTTCCACCTGTTCTTGTGATTAATATGCAGGAATATGGGCGTGCGGCTTATAAAAGCGTAATTTCAAAGCCTATGCAAGTTGAGATAAAAGAAACGCTTGAACAAGGTAAACAAGTAATTTTATTAATTAATCGACGAGGTTTTTCAACATACACGCAATGCCAGGCGTGCGGACACGTAATCGAGTGCCCTAATTGCGCTATTCCAATGATTTGGCATGCAAAAGACCAAATGCTGAAATGCCATTATTGTAACCATGTTGAACGTTTTCCTGATGTATGCCCGGAATGTGGCTCGGACGCTTTCAAAAACAGCGGTACAGGTACGCAAAAAATTGAGCAGTACATAAAAGATTTGTTCCCAGAAAACAATATTGAACGTATTGATAGTGACATTTTGGTTAGAAAAGGTGAACACATAAGGCTTTTGGAGAAATTTCAACGAGGCGATATAGATATTTTGGTTGGAACTCAGATGATTGCTAAAGGTCTGGATAACCCGAATGTTACGCTAGTTGGTGTAATTTCCGCTGATGCAAGTTTCAATTTACCTGATTTTAGGGCATCTGAAAGAGGATTTCAGCTTCTTACGCAGGTTGCAGGACGTGCCGGAAGAGGAGAGTTTGCGGGAAAAGTGCTTTTTCAAACCTATAATCCGGATTTTTATGCTTTGGAAAGTGCAAAATCACAAAATTACGGCGAATTTTATGCAACAGAAATTGCTGCTCGTGAAGAATTTGATTACCCTCCGTTTAGTCAGATTATAAGGTTAATTTTAAGCTCTCAAAACAGTTTTAGGGCAGAAAAATCTGCACAAGAAATTGCAATGCGACTTTGTTTAATGGTCGAAAAATTCGGAATATCAGAAAGACTTGAAGTACTGGGCCCATCTCCTTGTGTAATCGAGAGATTAAACGGAAAATATCGTTTTCAGATTTTAATAAAAAATAAAATGGGTGAAAAAGGACACCAATTTGTTTCCAGCTTTTTAAATAAAATCACGATGCCAAAAGATATAAGACTTGCAATTGACGTAGATCCGTTAGATATTTTGTAAAAATTTTTCAAAACTTGTCTCTTGCATTTTCGATTTTATAATTTATAATTTTCTTTATGATAGAAAGAGCTGAAAAAGAATTAAAAAAATTATTAGACGGAAATAAAAATTTTGTTAACGGAACTCCGACAACAAAAAATATGTCATTGGAAACATTACAAAAATACGCATTTCATCAAGAACCTTATGCGTGTGTTTTAACTTGTTCTGATTCAAGAGTTGTGCCGGAAATCATTTTTGATTGCGGAATTGGAGAACTTTTTGTTGTTAGAGTTGCAGGTATGACAACCGGCGCAAATGTTATTGAAAGCGTTGAATATGCCGTAAAAAAACTTAGTGTTCCGCTTGTAATCCTATTGGGGCATGATGATTGCGGTGTTATGAAATATGCAAAAGAACATTACCCTGAACCAATGAAAGACTTCTCTTCTATTTTAAAATGTGTTTATCCTGTTTTAAACCAAAAAGAAGATATTTCTTGTCATAACTTTTTTGCACAAGAACATACAAAATGGGTTGAAGATTATCTGATGAAGCATTCCGTAATTATTAACGAAGCCGTAAAAAGGAAAGAAACAAGCATTGTAAATTGTCACTTTGACCACTCTACAGGTTTGGTAAGTGTAATATAAATATTAAAAAAGGAGCTTTATAGCTCCTTTTTTTTTTAAAACGTTGGTTGTTCAACTTTTATCATTTTTTCATATTCTTCAACAGAAACCGTATCGGGTGCTTTTGAATTTGGTTCAAGAGTTCGTTTTAAAAGTTCCGGCTCTTTTTTATGAAGTTTTGTCTCTGCTGTAACGATATCTGTGCCAAGTGTTGTTTTTATAAGATGAATAGTTTTTTCTGTAGGAGCTCCTTTACCATTCATATTATTTTGCGCTTTATAACTTGCCCAATCATCAGGAAGTTTATTTACTGTAGTATAACCCATGTCTGGCTTGCCATCAAGGCGTTTGTCTATTTCATTTTCTAAGATATTGGTTACATAATCTTTTTGGCATTCAAAGTGACAAGGTAGTACAATTTTGTTTCCAATAATTTCTTCTGGATCACGGTCTTCGTATTTTTTTAATAATTCTGCTGCTATTTGCAAATGTCCAAGTTCAAAGGCTAAAAATTCTTCCCAAATCGGTTTTAATTTGTCATTTACTTCGTCCATGTAACAGTTGTAATATGTACAAACTTCGGTAAACTCATGCAAAAGCAGTTTTTCATAAGGTGTTTCGCAAGGATCAATTAAACTTTCGTACATTGTAACGTGTTCTTCTTCAACATCGCAAATTTCGCCGTAAGTTTTTCTTAAATCGTCATTAGCATACATCATTCCGTGTTCAGCATAAAAATTATGCGTTTGTTGTTCTGCAGACATAAGTGTGTAAATATTTACTTTTGTTTGAGGAGAAGTAATATTTTTATCATATGCTTTTCGGAGTCTTAATCCGTTATCGTTATGATGATATTGCGTAGGTCTGCTAAGTACAACATCCGTATTTCCCTGTAAAATGTGATCCGGATTTATGCCATCAATCATATAAGCCCATTGACTGTATCTGTAGAGGTGGTCAAAGTCTTCTAGCAAGCCAAAATTAAATGTTTCTTTTACATAATCATCCGGTTCGTTTTGCGCAAGCCACGCTGTCAAATCTACGGCAACTTGTTCATAACCCAATGTTGTTTCTAAAACCGTTTGACAAGCAGGTGTCATCCAATTTACCGTAGTTTGTTGCATATCTTCAATTCTACGCATTAATGCAAGCAGATTTTTATCATCATAATCTTGACAGCTTCTTACAAAATGGTGTTTAAACCCCCAAGCTTCAATTTCTATTCCGTTCATAAGAATTTGACGAGTTCTTGAATAACAATCTACATCGTATTTGTCAAACGGACGTTTTACAATATCGTGCCAACTTCTTAATTGTTTTTCAAGAGCAATTCCTTTTTCTTTCAATGGATTAAATGTCATTTTATTTCCTTTCTTTTTTTATTACATATTTACAGCCCAAGCGAATAATTCTCCAACTATATGGATGTAATTTCGTCCATCATCTTTGGAAAATAGATTTTCATAGTGTCCTTTTGAGGTG
>ERZ1023873.159-NODE-159-length-12272-cov-6.241139_pt1 | contig 12272 bp, 13 predicted proteins | sample MGYA00380391_ERZ1023873 | MGnify/ENA primary metagenome ERZ1023873 (study PRJEB33179, sample SAMN07449006) | human gut metagenome | biome: Human-gut; feature: Human associated habitat; material: Faeces | host: Homo sapiens | place: India: Bhopal | collected...
GTATAATTTTTTATATAATGTTGACTTTTGAAAAAACTTCATTATAAACCAAAATGAGCAGGTAGATTAAAGGAGAGCAGCTTATGGGTATGGCAGCTTCACAAGCTAGATATTTAGGCTTGACAGCAAGAAAGACAAACGTAGAATATGAAGGACAACAGATTAACCAAGCTCGTACAGCTTTGGCAAATCAAAGTGCAAATACTTTTAATGAGTTGTTAGCCCTAGAAGTTCCAACTGCTCCTAGCACACAAGATTACACTACACTTCAATATTCATATCAAGACGGCACTAATACCGAAACTATTACGGATATGTCAGAGTTGGTAAATGATCCGGATGGTTACAATTATATGATTTCACATTATCATTATGCAGATGTGTATACCGGAATTCAATCTAAAAAGACAAATCCTCAAGTAAGTTTTGAGACAAAAGCTGAAAAAAGTTTGGTTCCTAAAGATAGTGTAAAATATGATGATGCTACAAAAACTTATACTGTGGATGGACAGACTGTTTCTAAATATGATCCGTCTGTTCAAGAACAGAAAGATATCTATTCTAAGTTAGTTACGGATTATCCTGATTTTGCTAAAGTAGATGTAAACAGTGTTTATACATATACTGATGCAGATGGTAAATTGGCGTTTACGACTTTATCAGATTTAAATAAGGCTGTTGCAGGAACTGCTGATTTAGGCTCATATAGAATTAACGAGAATGTTCCTGCTTATGTAGGAAACAGTGAAGTTCATCCGTATGATTCTGCTGATACGACTCAAAAAACAGCGTTAGAACAAATTCGTAAACAGTTCCCGGCAGAAAGTATTTCGTCTTCTGATGAAATTTATACTTGGACTTCAGGCGGAAAAACTTAATTTGCAACTTTAGAGGTTTTGAAAACGACTGCCCAATGTGCCCCAGATCCTTCAAAACAAACAGAAAATCAATATAAATTAACTATGTATAATGCAGAAAATGTTTCAACAAAAATTGAACAAAAACAAAGAGCGTTTGTTCAACTAGATGATTCTGGACGTCCACAAAGTATTAGATATGAAGATACAACTGCTACTTATGCCTTAAAAACAGAAACTACAACTGATGAAAATGCTTATAATGACGCAATGAATCAATATAATTATGATATGCAGGTTTACGAAAAGAAGATTGCTGATATTAACGCAAAAACAGAAAAAATTCAAGAACAAGATAGAACTCTTGAATTGCGCTTGAGACAGCTAGACACTGAACAAGAGGCATTACAGACTGAAATGGAATCAGTTAAAAAGGTTATTGATAAAAATATCGAATCTACGTACAAAACTTTTGAATAAGATTAAGAGGTTTAAATTTTAAATGGCTTACAAAAATGATAGTTATCTTGTAATAGCAAATAAATTCGGGTCAGCCAGTGGCGATGCAAAGGCTCAGTTATGGGAAACATATGATCAACTTAGAGATTTAACTGTTTCCGGAAATGGGTTAGGCTCAGGTTTTGGGGCAACAGGCGGTTTCTTATATAATATCGCAAGTTTGTTGGCACCATCGTCTTTTGCAACTGTTTTTGGTGCTTCTCAAACAATGAATGTTCCCGGAACTTCTTATGCTTCAAGTTTTAATGGCGGATCTTCTTATGGAATAGATTCTTTGTATAACTTTTCAGGATTTCCGTCCGGCGCTGCTCCTATTTCATGGGGATTAGATGGCTATGCAACTGGGGGTGCTTCTTCAATCGTGAGTGGTTGGGGAACAGATAGCGGAGTTGCAACCGGTTACGCATCAGGTGTTGGCGGAATTGCTGACGTTGCAAGTGCTGCTGCATATGGATTAGGTGCTGCAAACGGTTACGGATTTTCTATGAAGAATTTGGTTATGCCTGTTGCCGGACTTATTTCAGGTTGGGGCGGAATTATGCAAGCTGCAGCGCCATATTTGGGCGAATACGGGCTTCCTGCTCTTGTAATGGGTAATTTAATGCAGGGAACTTCTTCTGCCGCGTTGGCTGCTTATCAAAATGTAACAGGTAATATTACCGCAAATGCTGATACAATCCTTTCTCAAAAAGTTAGAAATATTGAAACGGTTTGTAAAATGCTTGATACGCAAGGCGATGTCGTTAAAAAGATGCTGAAAGACTCTATAGAGGGTGACAGTAAAGCAATTCAAAACATGTAAACAAAGTTTACATGTTTTTTGTTAACATTAAAGTTTATGAAAATTTATCCGTAATAATAAGAGTACTATGACTAACATGATTAAGACATGTTAAGCAAATGTTTCCAATCATGGCAATATTTGTGTGTAAATTGTTTTAATATACATGTAGGTCTAAAGTGTAAGGAGAAAAATGCTTCGAGATACTTTAGAAATGAATATAAAAAGAATAATAGATTTCTTAATATATTCTAAAAACTTTCTGATAAGAAAGAATCCTATAAAATCAATGACAAATTCATTTGTCGAAGGGTTGAAAGACTTTTTGACAATGAACAAGAAACGAAAGATGGCTCAATATAGATTAAACTATCACCGTCATCAGTTTCAAAAAATGGAACAGTTGATTGCCGAAAACAATCAGCACACGTTTCTGCAAGGTAGTCACCTTAATGAAACAAGATAAAGGAAGATAAAATGGGATTACTTACCTCACAAATCAGATTAATGTATCTTCAACAACAAAGACTGGATTTGGAATACAAAATCCAATTGATTACCCAGACTAAAATGGGGTTGTCTCAGTCTGTAAGTGATTTGATGCAGGTTGGAAATGATTATGATCCGGAGTCGCCTACAACCAAAATGCTTCAACAACGACAGGCGAAGTTGAAAGTTCTTGAACAAAAACTGGATATGCAAATGCAAGAATATCAAAACAGATTGAAAATGATTGATGCTGAATACGATTCTTGTCAAGGTATGATGGATAAGAATATTCAAAGCTCATTTAAGTATTCATAAATAAATTTTAAAAAGTAGAACTGTAAGTTCTACTTTTTTTATTTAAGTCTTTGAGTTCTATAACTAATTTTTATTCTTCCAATTCTCGTCTAATGTCATCTACTGTTACATGAATAACCGGAGAGTTTTCGTCTTTGCGTAAAACAACATTTTTTATTCCGGATTGAACAATAAACCTTTTACACAATATGCAAATGAAATTATGTCCCCAAATATACATTGTGGCATCTTTGCAACGATCTTGGCCTGCTTGGATAATTGCGTTTTGTTCAGCGTGTATTGAACGGCAAGTTTCGTAACGAGTTCCGGATTGAATATTGTTTTTTATTCGGTAACATTCCCCGCGTTCGTAACAAGATTCTACTTTAGATGGAGTTCCGTTGTAACCTGTTGCTTTAATTTTTTTATCTTCTCCGACTATTACAGCGCCGACTTGCGCTCTTAAACAGTTTGAACGGCTTGCGCACGTTTTTGCTAAATCTAAAAAATAGTCTTCCCAAGATTTTAATTCCATTATAAAATTCCTTTCGAATGATTATTGTTTGTAGTTTCTTATGCCTGTTGTAATCATTGCAATTCCGTATTTGTCGCAAGTTTCAATAATTTGTTGATCTTTTACTGAACCTCCTGGTTGAATGATTAAGCTAATTCTACCTTGAATTGCTGAATAAATACAATCTTCTGCGTGAATTGTTGAGTCGGATGCCAATACAGCTTCTTTTGAGTTGTCGCAAGCATAATTTAGAGCTTGTTCAACAGCTACAATTGAGTTTGTTTGACCTTGTGCAATTGCTACTGTTTTAAAGTCTCTTGCAATTACTGCGCAATTTGTTTTTGCAAATTTCGCAACTTTCCACGCAAAAATAGCATCTTCAATTTGTTCTTTAGTTGGCTTTGCTTTTGTTACAACTTTGAATAAATCTTTGTCAAGTTCACTCAAGTCACTATCTTGCACAAGAGCTCCAAACGGGGTCATAATTATATCTTCTTGTATAAGTTTTTTGTATTCATGCAATGGAGTATTAAGCTTTACTAACTTAATTTCAGGATTATCCTTGAATTGTTCCAATGCATTTGGAGTGTAATCTGGAGCCACAATAACTTCAACTGCCATAGAATTTAGGTGTTTTGCGACTTCTTCATCTACAGGTTTTGAAAAGCCAACAGTTCCATAAAATGAGCTTATCGGATCACAGTCAAAAGCTTTTGTGTATGCGTCGTAGGTTGAACGTCCAAGAGCAACTCCGCAAGGTTTAGTATGGCGGATTATTGAAACAGCGTTTACGTCAAAAAATTCACTAACGATGTTTGCAGATTCGGTAACGTTTAATACATCATTAAATGACAATTCTTTATCATCTAAAACTTCGTAATTGGCCATTCTTTCTGTTTTGTAAATGGCACCTTTTTGGTGAGGATTTTCACCGTATTTGAGGTCTTTAAGTTTTTCAAAATTAAGAGTTTTAAATTGTTTTTCTCCGGTTTGTTCAGATAAAACAGTTGAAATTAGCCTATCATAATTTGCAGTTAGGTTAAAAGCTTTTACTGCAAGCTTCATACGTCCAAATTCATTTGCGTTTAATGCGACATAATAGTCGACTTTATCGGTTATAACTGTTACGTTTCTATAGTTTTTAGAAGCTGCTCTTAATAAAGTAATTCCTGCAATATCAATGTTTTTTACAATATCATCAATATATGAATATTCTTCTGCAATTTTTTCAAATGGACAAACGTTAACAACTACCATATCAAAAGATTTTATAGCAAGTTTTTCAAGCTCGTTAAGTTCTCTTACATCCGAACTGTTAGCTAAAATGCCTGCCAAAATTGTTTCGCTCAGAGCTTCAAATTTATTCATTAATAAGCCTGCAGTGTTTGAAAATTCGGAAAGATTTATTAGTTCAATTTCTGCACTGCGCAGTAATTCGTATGTATCACCGCCTGCAACAATTTCATAATCAAATTTTTCGGTCAAATTTTTTGCAAAATCAATTAATCCAACTTTGTCATATACGCTAATAAAAGCTCTGCGTTTCATATTTAGTTCCCCTTAGTCTGTTATCCTCGCTACAATTATAACATATTAATCAAAAAAAGAATGTTTTCTTATTATTTTGTAACTATTTTTTGAATTTCTTGAAATAATTTTATTAATATATTATAATTGCCTGTGAAAGAGGTTTTATTGATGGTAAGTAATAGAATAACAGAAGGCGTTGGAAAAAAGATTGTTGAAGCATTGAAACAACAATCAGATATTGAAATTCAAAGTGTAGTAGAAAATCCTGTTCCACCTGCAGAACATTCGGTTTCTGCTGAAAATGAAATTGTATACAATGAAGAAGAACCTATTTATAATACGGCAGAAGCAGAGCCTAATGATGCTGTAGAAAGTGAAAATACAGGTTCTGAAGCTCATATGTTTGAAAATACAACTTCAAGCTTCGCTAGCCAGCATGTTTCCAATTATACTCAGCCATCTTCAATTCCAAATATGATGGAAAGAGATTCTTTTGCTCCTGAATTTGATGGTTTTGAAGTTCCAACAAATATTGCAGTGTTGAAACAACTTATAAATCAATTGCCGGCGGGTGTTTCTAAACAAACAGGTGCTTTGATTATTAAACAAACTATGGAAGCTCTTGGTATTTCTATGAAAAGTGTTTTACAAGAAGCTCAACAAGTTCAAGAGAGTTTGAATAATTCTTCAAGAGAATGTCAAGCATCTATTATGGAATACAAAAAACAAATCGGTGTTTTGGAAAAACAATCTCAAAAATTCCAAAGACAATGCTCTGCGTTGAATGATATAATTAGTTTGTTTGTTCAAACAAGTTTATAATTTTTGAAAAATATTATGAAGAAAAGGTCCTTTGTGTAAAAAGGATCTTTTTTTTTGTTGTAAAAATTTTGATTTTTTGGAAAAAATCATTAAACCCATGCAAAAACAAGTAGTAAATTAGATTGAAATTTGTGGATTTTTCTACTGAATTTGGATGATTTTTACTTGTTAGCTATATCAATTTTAAAGATATACATGTATTATGTAGTAAGAAAGGTAGATACACGATGAGCAGTTTTTATCCGCAATATGATTTAGCAGGAAGAATTCAGCACACAAAACTTGATACCGGTTTTTCAGATGTGCCGTCTGCAAGGATGTCGAGAGTTGAAAATCCGTCTTCTCCTGATTTTAAACAGGTAATGTCAGGTTTGGTTGAAAACTTGAATACAGAATTGAATGCTCCTGATAATTTGTTGAAAGATGTTATGTCCGGAAGTAAAAACGTTGATATTCACGATGTAATGACAGCTATGGCAAAGTCTGAAATAAGTATCAATGTTGCTACTCAACTTACCGGAAAAGTCATTCAAGCGTATGATAAAGTTATGCAAATTCAGGTGTAGAATAACAAAAGATTAGGAATAACTAAAAAGACTTGGGAAAAAGCTTGGGAAAATCAAGCGCTCACAAAGAGGGTAAAAGATGGATTTTAAAGAACTATTAGAGAATAAACCTTTATTATACGGAATAATTGGCGGTGTAGTTTTATTTTTGGCGCTAATTGTAACCGTGAGTATTATCGGGGGCTCTAAAAAATCAGCAAATGGAACTGAAATTACAGGTCAGCCATTGCAAGCGGATGCAGATTTATTAACTACCGATAATGCAGGTAAAGCTATTGAAATTCAAGCTCTTCTTGCAAAATACGATATTGTTGTAAGCAGAAGACTTGATGGTACAAAATCCATTCTTTATTTAAAAAAGGGTGATTGTAAAACTGGTAGAAAAGCTTGTTATACAACTGATAGAGATACTGCGTTAATTCAAATTGTTCAGAGTGGTTTGATGGATCAAAATATTGGTCTTGAAATTTTTGATAAAGGTGATTTTACTTCAACTAAAGAAGATAAAAAAATACGTCTTTCTCGTGCGATAAATGGGGAACTTTCAAGGTTAATCAGAAGAATTGATGGAGTTGATAATGCGTCTGTGTTTATTTCTATTCCAGAGCAAACAATGTTTACATCAATGCAAAAACCAGTAACAGCAACGGTTCAAATCTCTCTTGCAAAAGATGCTACAAAATTAGATCAGTTGAAAGTTAAAGCAATTACAAATCTTTTGTTAGGAAGTGTAACCGGTTTGACTGCTGAAAATATCGCAATTACTGATACGAATGGTAATACATATCATAGTATTATGGATGCGGAAGATGAAATGCTTCAACGTTTGGAAGAAAATGATAAATATATGACTTCAAAAGTTAATCAACAGTTAGATAGGTTAATTGGTCAAGGTAATTATGTAGCTACAGTTAGTACATTTCTTCGTCAAGCTCCTGTTGAGAAATATACTATTGATTATGATCCAAACAGAAAAGCCTCTGTTAGTGAACAGTCTTTTAGAGAGGGTTTGGGTGATCAAACAAGTGATTCAAATAAAAATGTGAATGCAGTTAGTGTATATCTTCCGAATGGTTTGCCGAATGGAGCTTCAAATTCTAATCAAAACAGAAGCTATTCAAGAACTGCAACTGAAACTCAATATGGTGTAACAAAAACTCAAACTAATGAATATATAAAACCGGGAGTTGTGGAAGATATTTCAATTGCCGTAACATTAGATAAAAACGCACTCCCTGCAAATACAACATTGGAAGAATTAAAAGAATTAATTGCTAAAGCAGCAAGCCCAAAAGTTAAGGCTGATAATGTTTCTATAGCGTTTTCAGATTCTACAGATCCATATTTAGCAGGTGACAAACCGTCAAATCTTCCAAAACCAGATGAAACAGGCAATCCTTGGTGGTTAGCAGTTGCTTTGAGTGCAATAGGTTTAATAATTGTTTTCAAGGCTATTTCAAATAGAGTACAACAAATTCAGGAAGCTAACATAAGAGAAGTTGAACAACTTAGACAAAAAACTGCTCAACAAGAACAACAATTGTCTGATATTAATCAAAGAGCAGTTCAGTTAACAGAAAGACAATCTGAATTGGCTCAAGGACTTGTTGAACAACAGCAAAGAGGTGCAATCCCTCAACAAAATCCGGTACAATTGGCTGATACATTGTCGAACTTGTCTGCAGAACTTGCAAATGCAGATGATGAAGATGCAGGTGAAAAAATTAAGAGCTGGATTGAACAAGGGTAGATTGGTGAATAGTGAATGGTGAGTTGTGAATAGACCATTTCATTATTCAAACAGAAGCAGCTAAGCGGCTAGGAAGCGAGGCAGCTAGGGAAGTTTAAAAGTAAGAAAAGTAGGATAGTCTCCTACTATCTGGAAAAATCAATGATAGAAAGGATTGAGCAAAGTGAAAGGTTAGATAAATAAAAATTATCGAACGCAGTGAGCGAAAAGAACCACTCACTACTCACCATTCACCACTCACTTAAAAGATGGCAATACAAGGATTTGACTACAAAGGGTTCGCCCAAAATTTAGCACAACAAGCGTTGGAATTAATTCCTCCTGATTTTAATGACAATCAGAAGAATTATGTTGCAAATACTTTGTTGAATTTTTCAACTGTGGCAGGACAGGCTTTGTATGACGATGAATCTCTTGGTTTTAATCTTGATCAAGCTGTAATGATTACTCAAATTATTGCGGAATGGTCTTTTCACAAGTCTGTTGATTTGATAAAATCCGGAATTCCCCAACAGTATTGGGATCCGATTATGCAAAAAATCGCATATACGATTTTTGAAGTTGCAAAAAACGCCTTTCATCAAGGCTTACCTCAAGATCAGTGTTTACAATTGATTGAACACCATGTTAAGAAAACTTGGGTTGAGTGTATTGAAGAACTGAAAGATAAAAACTTGATTGATGAGGGGTTGAAAGAGCAAGCTGAAAACCAATCAAATATAGATTCGATGATGCAACAGGCTCAAGCAGAACAACAGGCACAAGCACAAGCTCAGGTACAAAACTCTCAAATTCCGCAAATGCCGGTTGAGCAAGGTGGTGCAGATGTTCCATTGCCTGCAAATTTAGGTTCTGATGCAAAAGTTCTTAAGCTTGCTACTTTGGCAATGCTTTTCCAAAAAATGCGTCAAGATAGGGTTCAAACAATTCTTAACAAATTTAATCCTGATGATGCCGGTTCTGTAATAAAATTTATGCAAATGCCCGATTTGCAATCTAAAGTTGATCCTTACTCCGCAATGAGATGTTTGCAAGAGATAAAGGCCAATCTTCCTGCGGTTGGACAAAATTTGTCCCCATCAAAAATTTTGTCAAAAATCCAAAATGTTTCGCAATATTTAGATAAATCACAAATTGAACAAACGTTAAGAATGGAACGAAGTAAAGTGAAACGCTTTGTTTTCAGTGCTTTAGAGGGTGAATATTACGAAATTCCGCCAAAAGTTGCAAATATTATTGCCACACACCTAGAAGATAGTGTATAATATAATTAATCATGATTATAAAAAAGAATGCCGGCAAAAAGGCGGAGGATATATTAGAAGAAAAACCGGTGGAAAAACAGCCGGAGGTTAGGGTTGAAGAAGATAAAATCGACTTGTTTAACCTTGACAATATAGATTTTAAGCAACGTCAAGAACGCAGGCGAGGCGATAGAAGAAGAGGTTTCAGAAGAATTGATGATAGAAACCTTATTTCGCGCGCGCGAGAAGAAGCTCAAAGTATAAGAGAATCTGCTTCTAAAGAGGGGTATCAAGAGGGATTAGAACAAGCAAAGGCAGATATTCAAGAAGTTAAAAATGCAATCACTTCATTCCTTGGAGCAAAACAAGCTGTATTTGATTATATTGCCCCTGATATTTTGGAAATAAGTGTTGATATTGCTCAAAAAATTATTAAGAAAGAATTACAACAAGATCCAAATGTAATATTAGATAATATTTTAGCTCTGCTAAAGGGATTATCTAAAGAAGAAACAAAAATTACATTAAGGGTAAATCCGGCTCAGGTATCTTTGTTAAAATCAGAAACTCCAAATTTGTTGAATGAAGCAGGACTTGATGCAAAAATTCTTATAGTTCCTGACGAAACAATAATGGAGGGAGGTTGTGTAGTTACAACCAACAACGGTGTGATAGATGCAACAATTGAAACTCAATTGGCAGTAATAAGTGAGGCTCTAAGAGAAATTTAATGGCACAAGAACAAGCCCAACAACAAGGCGGCGGAGGAACAAATTTAAGTGAAATCTTTATGGCAATATTCGTACTATTGCTTATTGTTCTGTTGCTTTGCGAATTGCCAAACTGGATTATTAATATTTGTATCTGTTTGAATATTACACTTGGCGTCGTTTTGCTTATGATTTCTTTGTATGTAAAGAAAACCCTTGAACTTGCGTCATTCCCGTCAATTATTCTTATCGGAACGATGTTCAGACTTGTTCTTTCTATCGCTTCTACGAGGTTGATTTTGTCAAAAGGTGAGGCGGGTGAAGTTATTCACGCATTCGGTACGTTCGTAACCGGCGGTAATATGATTGTCGGTGGTGTAATATTCCTTATTATTACTGTTGTTCAGTTCATGGTAATCACAAAAGGTGCTGAACGTATTGCCGAGGTTGCTGCCAGATTTGCCTTAGATGCGATGCCTGGTAAACAAATGACTATTGACGCGGACTTTAACGCCGGATTAATTTCTCCGGAAGAAGCGACAAAAAAACGTGAAGATTTGCAAAGAGAGTCAAATCTTTTTGGTAGTATGGATGGTGCCATGAAGTTCGTAAAAGGGGATACGATTGCCGGTATTATCATCGTTTTAATTAACATTATCGGTGGTTTGTGTATCGGCTGTATTATGAACCAAATGCCTATTGCAGATGCTGTTTCAAAATATACAATCCTTACAATTGGTGATGGTTTGGCGTCTCAGTTACCGTCTCTTTTGATGTCAATTGCAGCCGGTGTCTTTATGACACGTTCTTCTGCTGCAAACTCATTAGGTACTGATGTTACAGCGCAAATTGTAAGTAAACCGAACGCTCTTTTCTTGGCTGCAAGTTTCTTGGTGTTGTTGGCATTAACAGGGCACTGGACTGGATTGCCTTGGTTACCGTTTACTTTATTTGCTGTCGGGTTGTTTGTTGCAGGGTTCTCTACTTTGATTAACGCTGATGTTCAATCACAATTGGGACAATTGGAAAATGTTCGTCAGAATATGCAAGACTTAGTTAACCCGAATAGAATGTATGAACGTTTAGGGGTTGATGTTTTGAGTTTGCAAGTTGGTTCTAATTTGCTTGTAATTGCGGATCCGGATCAGGAAGGTCAATTGCTTGCGAAAATCGCCGCTTTACGTCAGAGAGTTACTGATGAATTAGGTTATATTTTGCCAAACATAAGAATTATGGATTCATCTGCGCTTGATGCGAATGAATATATGATTTCTATTCGTGGAAATACTGTTGCGACGGGGTATGTTTACCCAGGAAAATTGATGGTAATTGCGGATCAGTGGGACGCTATGAAAAAAGATGTACCACAAGATGCAATTATTGGTATTGACCCGACTTATCAGACTCAGGCATATTGGATTTCTCCGGAAGATGCTAAGACTGCTCGTTCTGTTACGGCAGTTGATTCTACTGACGTCATAGTTACGCACTTACAAGAATGCGTAAGAAAACATGTTGATGAGGTAATGACAAAAACTGACGTACTTAAACTTATGGAACTTGTTCGTTCGCAAGACCCTACGCTGGTTAATGACCTTGTGCCGACAATTATTTCTACAAGTGACTTGAGAAAAATCTTTGTTAACCTTATTAGAGAAAAAGTTTCTATCAAGGATATTATTTTTGTGTTTGAAAGACTTTGTGATTATGCAAGATTTTCAAAAGAGCCTGATATTCTTTCAGAACGTTTAAGAGCTGCATTAGGCCGTCAAATATGTTTGTCAAATGTGGGTGATGACAAGGTTTTATATGCTTTGACTCTTTCGCCTGAATGGGAAAAAATCTTAGATGATAGTTGCCAAAGAACAGAGCTTGGAACAATGTTTTTGCTTAACCCTATGCAGGTGCAAGAATTGATTGAAACGACTGCTACAACCTTGATGAGAGCTCATCAGGCGTGTGGTCAGCAACCTGTAATTTTATGTTCTCCAAGAATTAGATTGCCGTTATATCAATTGTTAGAACGTCATATTCCGACGATTGTTGTAATTTCTTATTCAGAATTAATTACGGATATTAAGGTTGAAGCAATTGATACAATTGGTGAATCTTATCAGATGGAACAATAGTTATAGGGAGTCGAGAGTGGTTTGTTACGTAAAAATTAGTAGTAATTTATCATAGCACACTTAGTTG
>ERZ1023873.161-NODE-161-length-12134-cov-48.881282_pt1 | contig 12134 bp, 13 predicted proteins | sample MGYA00380391_ERZ1023873 | MGnify/ENA primary metagenome ERZ1023873 (study PRJEB33179, sample SAMN07449006) | human gut metagenome | biome: Human-gut; feature: Human associated habitat; material: Faeces | host: Homo sapiens | place: India: Bhopal | collected...
TCTGAATGTTGGAATGTCCCATCAGCTTGCTTGTGGTAAAAAGGTCTGCACCGAGAGTGAGCATCATCGTTCCGAACGTGTGCCGTGAGCTATGGAATGAGATATGCTTTTCTATCCCTGCCGCTTCCGCCCATTTGCGGAGAGCTCTGCCTATAACGGTCTGTGTGGTTGGTATATCAAAGAAAGGAATTTCATTTCCTCTTGACTTTGGCAACCACCGCTTAGCCTCTTCCGAGAGAGGTATTATAACTGACTTCTCCGTCTTTTGCATTTCCATGTCTATGTATTCACCCTTTCCGTCAGCGGTCATGAAGATGTGCATCGGAGCAAGACGGTACATGTCGCTTAATCGCAATCCAGTAAAACAGGCGAAGATGAAAGCCTCCTTGACCTCTGGACGATAACTGTCCGTAGCCATGAGGGTGCGAAGTTCTTCAATGGTCAGATACTCTTTCTTGCCGTCCTTGGGCTGAATGCGCTCACGTGCATCAAGTTCCTTCATAGGGTTGTTGCGGATAATGCCTTGTCGCACAGCGTTATTGAGAGCAGTGGAGAACATTCCGAGGTATCGGCTTGCCGTATTCTCACTGATAGGTCTTGGCTCGCCATACTTGATATGGGAATTTGGGAAGTTACGCAAGAATTTTACATAACCACGGCAGAACTCCGCATTGACCTCTTCAAGCGCAATGAAGCCTTTGTTTGTCTCGTCAAGATACTTCTCCACGGTGTGCAGCATTTCCACACGGCAATGGAGCGTTGACTTCTTGATGCCGACACCACCTTCACAATACTTCTTTATCCAAGTAGTGAGAAGCATTGAACCTTGCTTGACGGTTTCCCAATCCTGTATACCGTGACCATGCAGGGCTTTGATGCGCTCTGCCTTGATGCGTTCTGCAACCGCCATAGTCTGCTTGTTCTGTTCCTTGCAGATAGGGTTGATTTCGTGAACGAGGTAGAGTTTGAGGTATTCATACTTTCTCACTCCCTTATAGTAGATGTCAAGATAGATGCTCTTGTTGCCATCTGCGAGCGACTTCAACCGAATTTTAATCGGCTCTTTCAGCTTTACTTGTTTCTTTGGTCTTGCCATGATGTATAAAGTGTTATTTTGTTTTTGTATTCTGCTACATTGGAGGGTCTTTCTCCCTCTTGTTGAAAGTTCATGTCAGATATGGTTTCCTATGCTGACATTTGCTTTTTTTCTCTTCCCTTACTTCGGAAAACTGATGTAAAGATAAGAAAACAAACCGAGAAACGAGAAACAAAACGGAAACAAGAAACAGTCTTTTATGTCTTTTTAAGAGTGAGTTCTGCAAACATCGGAAAATTCAAATTATCGCTTAAAGCATTGATACTTAGCGTATTTACTTTCATTTGCTTTCTTGTCTTTTCAAACGCATTTTGTAGGACTAAGATATTCTTGACATCCTGCTCCTCATTGTTCATAGCGATGTAAACGCTGATGGCACCCACTACGGCAACAACACCTGCAATGGCATAACAGAGCTTGACCACAATAGGCACGTATTTGGCTATTTCCTCTGTCACAGTTGTCAAGGCAGTGGTTCCTGCTGTGTAGTCACCTGCCGAGTTTTGCGCCATGGCAATGCCACCGCCCACAAGGAGCATAAATGCCAATGTCTTCAAGCGTCCTGAAGAGAGAACGCTCTTGGCGGTCTTCTTCAAATAGTTCGTTGTTTTCTTAAACATTCTTTCTTGTTTTACTTGTTAATGATTCGTTTGGAAACACCTTATTATAATTATATAGAAAGGTGTTGTCGCTTTCACATGATATACTCTTCTGCAGTTGAGTCTTAAATCTGGTAGCCAAAGAATGCTGGGAACAGGATGGATGCGCCTATCATAAACAGACAGGCTCCTATCAGCGTCAGTATGGACTTGGTAACTCCATCTTCCCCTGTGTTCATCTTGATGTATATCTGCAAAGCGGATATAATCACCATCACAGCAGCGACAGCGTATGTCAGATACAGCACATACAGCATCATCGTCACCACATAGTCGTGCATCCCTGCCAGTGCGTCTGCTCCCCAGCTATAGTCCACATTACCGCATTTGGCTGATGCTGACAGGGGGAGCAGCGCAAAGACAAAGGAACTTACTACATTCTTTATGATATGGCTAAATTTCATCCTTGACTGGTATTGTTTTGATGTTTGGTTGTCCTGGCTTTGTCTCGCCTTGTTTCAATAGGCTCTCCGTGAAGTCGTCCTGCCATAGTCCGTCTATCCATATGGGAGAAGTGGACTCCATCTGCCCATCCATCTTTTCCTGCAACGACTCGGCTGTGTTCTTCGGCTTCTGTTGGTTGACATCATTTCCTTCGTCTTCATCAACATCATCTTCTCTGCCGGAAGAATCCGTTTCTGGAGAATAATCACTCATTCCGTTGTTCTCTGTTCCCATACCATAGCCCTCATCGTATGATGTGCCGTCTTGGAAACCTGTGTCGTATTGCTTGTCGGCAACACTAAAGCCACCATCACTTTCGTTGACGGCTACTGCGGCTTCCTCTTCCGTTATGTTGCTGATGTCAAATACTTCCTCGTTGCTTTTGGCTTCTTCCTTCTTGCCATACAGATCTCTCGTTATCATCACCGCATAGTAGATAGCGTATGCAATGGTAAGACTGATGGCGAATATCAAAAATGGACTCATATAATACTTTGTTTTATTGATGATTTATACTCTATGTAGTGGCAAAAGTGCCAGTTGCGAGTGCAAAGTAAAGAGTAAAATCCGACATAAAAGAATTTTGTAAAGTATGGCTATCAAAGTTTAAGATATATTCAAATTATAACCATACATCATACTCTAAATCATACTTTAAACAGCTTTAGCAACCTGTTTTTTCATATTTTCAGTTACAAGAGGTTTAAGTAGCTAGTTTGTCGGTTTCTGAAAAGATAACAATACGTAATCTTCCACTCGTACCTTAATTAATTATAAATATTAGGCATCTGTTATTGTTATCTCAAAAATAATTATTATTTTTGCAAGGTCAAGTATGTGTAATCTAACAATAGATGAATTATGGCAGTAACGGAATTTACTTTTAAGCAAGCAATGGATTTAATCAGCACTCCCAAAGTTATTTTAGAGAGTGATGGTAAGACTGTCTGTGCATCTAAACAAATAGACTGTATACCCGGTTTACATGAAAATATTACATTACGTTCACATGATGAGGAATTCTTGTTTTCATGGACAATCAACAGAAGTTCCAAAGAATTAATTAAATTGAGTTTGCATGTCTTAGAGAAAGATTCACATGTGGGGATATTTCGTGTGGATTATGTTTCCAATGATTCTATTCATCCAAATCCTGCAATAGCAACCGTGGATGTTCCAGACGAACTTAAACGTTTTGCAGGAAAGGAAATCTCTGGTCCTCATGCTCATTTTAATATTGCAGGGTATAAAAACTTACAATGGGCTATTCCTTTAAATGAAATAAATTATAGCGTAAAGTCTATAGTTGACGAGCAGAATCATATTGATGCCGGTTCAGCTATTCAATGTTTTGCTAAATACATAAATATAACAACGCCAATTATGGCACAACAAAGTTTAATATGAGTTGGATAGAAGACAGTATTACAGACTACTACAAGTGGTTACGTGAACGTGCGAAGGTTCGCACTGATGAAACCACAGGATGGAGTGTCATGTCCACTCCGTTCTTGGGTGCCTACAATGATCCTCTTGAAATTTACCTCCGAAAAGACGGAGACGAAATCGAGATGAGTGATGATGGAGTTACTTTTGAAAACCTAAACCAATTAGGTGTAAATATTAGTCGCTCCGCAAAAAGAAAAGAATGGGTTGATTACATTCTTCGAAATTATGGTGTATCGCTAGAAGATAATGAACTTCGCACTGTGGCAACTATTGAGAATTTCTCACAAAAGAAACATGGTTTGCTCTGTGCAATGTTGGAAATCTCTGAAATGGAAGTGCTGGCACAAAATAATGTGGCAACAATATTCAAAGAAGATGTAAAAAGCTTTTTCGACAAACATGATCTTGTTTACACACCTCAGTTCATAACTAAAGGAAGTACAGGCATAGAATTTACTTTTGATTTTCAGTTTGCTGGAAGAAAAAAGGAAACTGTTGTTAAGTCATTTAATTCTTTGAATAAAATCAATGTTCCAAATTTCCTCTTCACTTGGAATGACATTAAGCCGGTTCGTGAGGAACAAACAGGAAAAAAAGTAAGTAGCTTAGCTATCGTTAATGATTTGGCCATAAAGTTGAAACCGGAATATATTGAGGCTCTTAAAACATATGGCTGTGGATATGTACCTTGGAGCCAAAAGGATTCTCCAGAAACTATTAAATTGTTTAAGGATTTAGTGGCTTGACGTAAACTTATTACATTATATTATTTGAGCCATGCCGTAATAGGCATGGCTCTGTTTTTTGCTCTGTCCCATATCTCCTTTACCAAAGCAGAGATGCTATATAATACACCAGCAGCATCCAAAGCAGGAACACTGCCACACCACATCCTGTTTTTAGTCGTGCCAATATCTCGTCTTGCCCCAGTCCTTTGCTATGTTTGATGATGACAACGATTGATACTATATCTATCAACAATACTGCATATATCATGGCTGGCAGATAGTGAATATGATCCACCATCCACCAGTGCATACCCGCTATATCGTCATATTTATTATTTTATAGTTCCATTTGTAGATATGTTCCCAATGTTTTGGCAACTCTCAGTTGTGAGGCATATTTCATCAGTTTGCTGACATTGCGGTCTCTGCGTTTAAGATATTCCTTTATAATCTCCGTACAGACATCTATGCCAATTTTGTTTCTATACTTTACAGCATCACAGACACATTTCTCAACATCATATATCCTCACCTTGAACCCCTCAATCTCTGTATTCGTAATTCCAAGGTTAAAGGCGGTATCACTCCAATGGTATAGTGTGATTGGGGGATAATCTGGAAGGGTGATTTTTCGGCCTCTTTTTATTGCAAGACAATATTCTTGTGGTACTTGTGTAGTCATCTGATAATGTGACCAAGCGGAATACAGACACAACACACCACCAGGAACAACCTTTTCCACATCAAGCATTTGACTTGCTAAATGGTCATCGGTTGCATACACACCTCTTTTTATTCTGGTGAGTTCGCCATTCTTGGCAGCTTGCAATACTTTATAGTATGCAGCTCTTCCTGCCATATCTTTTGCAGAGATATAGCCTTCAGATTTTGGATTTGTCATACACTTTTCCATGATTTGCATCTTTAATTCTGTACAAAGTTACTACATATTTTCAAAAGTGTAGTATGTTTGTACGGAAATCTACGCAAAAATCACGCAAACGACAGTTTTCTACGGAGAATATTGACTTTCTCCGTAGAAAATTATCGCTTTATACATCCTCTTTATGCGGAATAATGGATTTTCTGCCTATCAGATAATCATTGACATCCTTGTATTCTGCATATCGTATAGCTTCGTTGATTGCCTTGTTTTGATAACGCTCCATGATTGTATGGGTAGCCATCGTTCCTGCTTGGTCATTATCAAGATAACAATGGATAGCAGTGTAGCACGCCAATCGTTCCATACATTTTCCAAGGTTACTGATGGAGTTCAGTACAATATAATCACATGGCTCTTGTATGCAAATCACATTGTCGCCTCGCTTTTCCAAAGTCTTGTACGAAAGAAAGTCCATAAACCCCTCGAAGATGCAGCATCTGTCCTGCACTCCAACTTGCTGTGAATGTATCAAGGATATGTCTTTCTCGCCCAAACAACCTTTATAATATGGGTTACGCAGCTCATAACCATCCCTGATATTCGGAAAGGCTATGCCAAAATACCGCTTGCCCTTGAACGTGTACCAAATCTCCTTGCAATAGCGTTTACCTATGTCCGCATCCACATGGCGTGAACGCAGATACGACATAAGTACAGGGTAGGACAGGTCTTGGATGTGCACCTTGTCCATCTTGTCTGTCTCTACTTGTGTCGGTATGGGTAGTTTTGCCATTGTGGGCTTTGGATTGTTCATGTCCGCTGCTATATGCTGCAATGCCGTACCCACATCATCCGTATTGTAGAGAAGTTGAGCAAGAGCAATGATATTGCCACCCTTGCCAAGAGCAAAGTCATACCATTGGTTTCGGCTGAAGTTCACCTTGAACGATGGCTTTGTCTCCGCATGCAATGGCGACAGATAATAAGAGGTGGACTTGCTGCATCGTTTGGGCTGATGTCCCAATGCGCTCAGATAGTCCGTGAGTTTGATTTCCTTTGCTTGTTGTATGTTCATCTTTCATTCATTTTTTTGTTCATTCGTGCGCTTATTATATATACACCAGAGTGAATGAACGGTTTTGTGAAGTCATTTTGTCGTATGTCTATGTAGTTATATATGATGCCACTTCACAAAATCCGTCCGTTCTACTATTATATATACACCGAGGTGAATGAAGTGGTTTTTGAAGTGATTTTCACTTCATCCTCACTTCTTCATCTCCTGCTCTTCAAGCAGCGGAAGCGAAGGATAATCCTTCACCCTGCAATACTCGTTGTTGCCATACTTCACCACCAGTTTGCTCTTCAATAGGAAGGTCAGCAACTTTGACATCACTGTTCTACCTCTGGCAAAACCAATAGCTGTATATCCTTTCGTCAATGCGTTTATCACATTCTCATAGCCTGACACCACTTTCTTGCCGAAAGCCATTCCAAGTGCCTTGTCATGCTGCTCATCGGTAATGTCGGCTATTGTCATCTTCGGTTGCTTGGCAGTGGTGGAGTCAACCACATAGTCCTTGGCAATCTCTGGCAACCCCTCCTTGTTGATTTGGAACGCAAAGGGCGCAAAGTCCTTGTCTCGGATGTTGAGCGGTTTCACTTCACTCACATTCGCCATCGAGTTGCTCTTGCTAATCACCAGTACCGTCTCTGCCTTGTTACTGAGTTCCGTGCCAATGTGACCTCTTACATTGTCATCACCCTTGTTCAAGTGCAGGACGCAATGGATGTGCAGGTCATAACGGCTTGACCACTGCATCAGTTTGTTGATGATATGGACAGACTCGCTCGGATTGTTTATGTCGAGCATCAAGTCCCTTATGCCGTCAATGATGACCAAGCCAAAACCCTTTTGTGTCTGCAAGGCATATTCTATCAACCGCAGTCTGAGGTTGGGACTGTACTCTCGCAGTCCGAAGAACACAAGGTTATCGCTGTTCATGTTGTCGGGTAGTCCTGCAAGCCGGAGGATGCGCTGCATCACGCTGTGGCAATGGAAACGGCTCTGCTCCGTATCAACGTAGAGTATCTTACGCTTGTCATCGGGTAGTTTTGCCGTATATTGCAGCACCTTTCCGTTAGCAAGCGAGGCAGCTACCAAAGCGGACACGTTGAATGTCTTTCGGCTCTTCGCCTTACCTGTGGAGGCACTGAAGTTGCCAAGCGTGGCTATGGTCGAGTTGTCCACCCATATTATCTGTGGCGGTGTCTGGTAGGTCTCATCCGCATGGATAAGCGATGCTTTCAGTAGCTTTTCCAACAAATCTGTATTGTCCGTTGCGCCCTCAAAGAGGCTCATATCGTTCATTTCTTCCATCGTCATCTGCTCTTCAAGGGTTTGTTCATCACATAGCGTATGGCATCCTGCTCATACACCTCTTTTGTCTTCACTGGATGCTTCTTGATCCATTCCACCAATTCTTCCTTGCTGAAATAGATGGTCTTGCCGTTTGGCTTGTAATGGGGAATGGCAAAAGTGCGTGTCAGCTTGTAAAGCTGACTCTTTGAAGCGTCAAGGAATACGCTTGCCTCGTCAAGGGTGAGCACGTCTTTTCCTGCAAAGAGCCATTTCTCCAGGCACTTGATGCGGTTCAACACATCCTCCACTGGTCCAAGCAGCTTGAATGCTTCTTCCATCTGTTGAATGCGCTCGGCAAGTCTCATTGGTGTCATGTCTGCCAGTTCTTGTTCTGTCAACTCGTGTTTATCCACGTCTATCGTTGGCGGTAGGATAGCACCATCCTTTGGCGGATTGTTTGTCTGATTTGTTGTCTGTCCAATCATTGTCGTTATTCTATTTATCGTTACACATAACGAGGTCGCCCTCCATAACCAGGTTTCTGATTACGGAGGGCAAAGGTAAGGGCATTTCTGCCCAATCGGATGGAAGTGCGCTTGACTGTCAACCGACTATCAAGCCAACTGTCAAGGTTATCATCTGTCAGATGGTGTCCTTGCTGTCATTTTTACCGCAATCTGCTATTTCTTGCACTTTCTTGCGGATAGCCTCATAGATGCTGGCGTTTGTACCTTTGGCATCACTGGTTGCTGAGGACAGCTTGGTTGTTGTAAGTGGCTTGTCTGTTGATGAAGACAGGATGAGTTTATGCTTGGCAATGACCGATTGCCACTGCTTGCAGATTAAGTTCTTGCTGCAGAGCATATCAAAGAAGAATGCCACACGTCTGTTGCTTCTCGCCTTTAGCTGCTTGCAGGCTTGACATGAGAAGAGTTTTCGCATATCCTCTTCCGACACATCGGCCGAGAACAAATGAACCTCATTGGCATGGCGCGCAATGAGGTTCAACTGAGTAGAATCAAAGTAACATTGAAAGTCCTGTTTCGGTTTGGTGTCTTGTGCTGTTTGTAATACTGACGGTGGTTTACCATGGAGATACTGACCGTTTGGAGGTGGCTCCGTGGTGTTGAACTTGTGGTGAAGAGCCTTGTAGTCATGATACTCGAAATCCACTTTGGTAAAGAATATGACTACCAAGTCCTCACGTTCTTCAAGAAACTCCTCCATGATGTAGAAGTTCTTCTTGTGCTCGTTCTTGCCTGCCGCATACTGGCAGTCCGTATAGGAATGGCTGTTGAGAAAGTCCTTTTTGTAGCGGTGATATAGTTTACCGCATCCTATGACTTCCGTCTGATAGCACTCATGGGCTTCCTTGAAGAACAGCCACAATTTGTTGGTACCACAAATGCCACCTACACCGTTAGCGAAGGTGCATTCATTGCATTGGGGTAAAAAGAGAGAACGAGGAGTCGTCTCGTCCTTGGTTGTTTGATGTATTATTATGTTCCATTTTTATTCTTCGAACGCACTGTCCAATAGGGAAACAGCCTCGTCCTTTTTCTTATTGATGATTTTTGCGTAAATTTGTGTCGTACGCACCTCCGTATGACCGAGAAGTTTGCTTGTAGTGTATAGATCTGCGCCCATGGTCAGCTCCATCGTGGCGAACGTGTGTCTTGCCACGTGCACAATTTAAGCAAAAGCAACGGAAAGTGAAGATGAGAGAAATGAACTGCAAGTGGTTGAGAATGAGCAATATTTCATAATTCTGCCAATTGGCTGCAAAGCAAAGCCGAGCAGGATATTGAGTTATTTCAGTTACCAAACCGTTAGCGGTCAGTTACCGAAACCAACACTGCTAACGAGGTGAAAAACAAATAGTTTGTCACCAGTGTTTGTTGCACTGTTCTGCACAACTTTCAATGACAAAGAATGCTTACTGATTGATTATTTTTGCAAACTAAAAAAGTAAGCAGATGAAAGTTGAAAAATTCAAGGTGCTGCTCTACCTCAAAAAGAGCGGATTGGACAAGAACGGTAAGGCTCCCATCATGGGACGCATCACCCTCAACCGAACAATGGCGCAGTTCGGTTGCAAGTTGTCATGTACGCCAAAGTTATGGAATCCACGTGAGAGCAGACTTGACGGCAAGAGCAAGGAGGCTGTGGAAGTGAACGCCAAGATTGACAAGCTGTTGCTGGCAATAAACTCAGCCTACGAGTCACTTGTGGAGCGCAAGACGGATTTTGACGCAAAGGTGATAAAGGATCTGTTTCAATGCAGTGCAGACACTCAGATGACCTTATTGAAGCAACTTGACGCCATCATTGCGGACATTGAGTCAAGAATCGGTATCGACTACAAGAAAGGCACGCTGCCAAACTACCAGTACACTCGCCTGACATTGGGATTGTTCGTCAAGAAGCGTTATGGAACAGACGATGTGGCATTTGGTGAGCTTGACGAGCAGTTTATCCGTGAGTACATGGACTTTTGCTTGGACGAGAGAGGTCTTGCACTTGATACAGTCCGCCACTATCTCGCCATCTTGAAGAAGACCTGCCGAATAGCTTTCAAGGCAGGACACTCCGAGCGTTATCATTTCATGCACTTCAAGCTACCTCAAAAGAAAGAGAATCCACCAAAAGCATTGACACGTGAGGACTTCCTGAAAGTTCGTGACCTCGAAATACCGGAGCGAAGAAAATCGTTGGCTTTGACCCGTGACCTTTTTCTTTTCGCTTGCTATACAGGCACGGCTTATGCCGATACGGTTTCCATCACGGAAGAAAACCTCTTTCGTGATGAGGAGGGCAGCCTTTGGCTGAAATACCATAGAAAGAAGAACAAGATGCTTGCACGTGTGAAGTTACTGCCAGAGGCGCTTGCCATGTTGGAGAAATACAAAGACCCGACAAGACCTACTCTTTTACCGCCACAGGAATTTCGAGTGCTGAGAGGTAACATGAAAAGTCTCCGAGTACTATCTGGCATAAGTATGGATTTGGTCTATCATGTTGGACGGCACAGTTTCGCATCGCTCGTTACGCTCGAAGAAGGTGTTCCGATAGAGACTATCAGCAGAATGCTTGGTCACAACAACATTCAGACCACGCAAATCTATGCACGTGTCACCCCGAAAAAGCTATTTGAGGATATGGACAAGTTCATCGAAGCCAACAAGGACTTCAAGTTTGTCCTGTAATATTATCACAAAATAAGAAAGGAACATAACAATGAGAAGTACATACAAGCAGTTTTATTATATCAACCGTGGCAGAGTAAAGGCAGACGGAACCACATCTATATTTTGCCGTATCACGATTGACGGCAAAGTGTCAGCCATAGCAACAGGTCTTTACTGTGCTCCCGAAGAATGGGACACGAAAAAAGGTGAAGCCAAGAATGCAAGAGTGAACGGACTACTGCAAGCGTTCAGACAAAGAATTGACGAAGCCTACGAGCAGGCAACAAAGGAAAAGGGCATCGTTACCGCCGAGATTCTGAAGAATGTTATTGTTGATGCAAATACTATCCCGATGACATTGCTTGCCACTGGCGAGGAGGAGCGTGAACGCCTTAGGCTGCGCTCTATCCGTATTAACTCAACATCTTCTTATCGCCAATCTAAGACATCGCAGCTAAACTTGCGAGAGTTCATCGGGTTACGAGGAATGAATGACATTGCATTTGAAGATTTGACTGAGGAATTTGGCAAATCTTATAAGTTGTTCTTGATTGGCAAAGGGTATAGTGCATCCAATACGAACCATAATCTTTGTTGGCTGCAACGCTTGGTTTATATCGCTGTTGACAGAGGTCTGCTGAAATTCAATCCATTGGAAGATGTCGGATATGAAAAGAAAGGCTCACCAAAGCGTAGACATATATCCAGAAATGACTTGCTGCTCATTATGGAGACTCCTATGGAGGATAAGGCTTTGGAGTTGGCACGAAGAATGTTTGTTTTCTCCAGCCTTACAGGTTTGGCTTATGTCGATTTACGTAACCTGTATCCACACCATATCGGGATGACGGCAGACGGTAGAAAATACATCCGTGAGAAAAGAGCAAAGACCAACAACGAAGCGTTCATTCCCTTGCATCCGATAGCTGAACAAATAATGTCGCTATACAATACAGCGGATGATAGCAAACCTGTTTTCCCTCTTTCTTCACGTGATTCCATGTGGTTTGAATTTCATTCACTCGGTGTGGCTTTGGGTATAAATGAGAACCTTACCGCACACGTTGCAAGACATACATTCGGAGTAAACATGGTTACTTCGGGCATATCAATGGAAAGCATCGCCAAGATGATGGGGCATTCCAACCTGCGAAGCACCCAGGTCTATGCCGTCATCACCGATGACAAGATATCCAAGGACATGGACAAGCTGATGCAGCGCAGAGAAACAAAAGAAACTGACCAGAATAAAAATAAGGAGGACGGGAAATGAACAGAGGAGTTATAACTATCAGCGAGAGCGGAACGGTATCCATGCCGAC
>ERZ1023873.166-NODE-166-length-11757-cov-6.149547_pt1 | contig 11757 bp, 15 predicted proteins | sample MGYA00380391_ERZ1023873 | MGnify/ENA primary metagenome ERZ1023873 (study PRJEB33179, sample SAMN07449006) | human gut metagenome | biome: Human-gut; feature: Human associated habitat; material: Faeces | host: Homo sapiens | place: India: Bhopal | collected...
ATATCTATGAAACCAAGAATTTTAATTGTAGATGATTCCTCAAGGTGGGTTTTGCATCATCAAGAAGTAATCAGGCAAATATTTAATAACAACGTTGAGATAGAAACGGCAAACTCTGCAAAAGAGGGAGTGGAAAGGCTTACTGCGTCTTTAGATGAACCATACGATTTTATTTTGACTGATATGCAAATGGAACCTGATTTTTTGCCGTTATATGCCGGAGAGTGGTTTATTAAACAAATAAAGTTTTTCAATGAATATAAAAATACTAAAATTATTGCGGTTTCTGCTTCAGAAAATCTTAAACAAATCGCCAAAAACTACGATGTTGATTGTATTCCAAAATATATGTGTAATGATATAAAATCTTATTGTAACAAATTATTAAATAACGAATAGAAACATTAAAGTTTTCTCTCAAAACTTCCGATAAATATATTGTTGACAGGTTAGATTAAAAAAGGAGAAAACTATGTACGGATATATTGCTTGGCCCGGAGTATACAGTTTTAAAGAAGAATTAGGTCTGTTTCTTGAATACTGTAAAGAGCAGATTGATGAGGTGATGAAAAAGATTGAAGAAACTGAAGATCTTGTTGCTCAATAGCATAAGGGTCTTAGCTGATGATTAAGGATGTGTAAAGGCGGTAATAAATTTACCGCCTTTTTGTTTTAAGTTTTTTAATCAAATGGGATTGTGATTATGTATTCATTACCTTGGCGAACTTTCGTTATGTCGTCAGTGTCAATTTGTTCTCCAAAAGCAAATGTTTGGCTGTATCGCATTATTTTTTGTCCGTTACGAGAATTTTTTTCTCCGACGGCATTAATAGTTACAGTATTGTCGTTTGATTTCACTTCTACATTATTTTCGTTATTGTCGAATGGTCTTAAGTCAATTACAATTTTGTATGTGTCTTTTGTTCTGTCAACGTGAATGAAAGGCGCGGAATTCTGTAACATTTTTTGCTCTTTTGAGAATTCTTTTTGTGCGAATTTATCCATTTGGCGTTCTTGTTTCATAATTGCTCTATCCATTTTTCGCAACTGAAACATAGGATCAAACATTTGTTTGAAGTGCCAATCTGCAACAACATAAAAAGCTGTAAAAGCACCTAAAAATACTAATAAGCCAATTAAAACATGTTTTAGAGCCGGATGTTTGCATAAAAAACAGTTGTCAAATTCTTCGCGTCTATAATTATTGTCTTCCATAACATTTCTCCTTTCGATTTTATTTTAGTATAAAATTAAGATTGTTAAAGTACATTACTCAACTTGGCTAATACCCTTGAAAAACACAAAAACGCATGTTATTATTTTAGTGTGTAAAATAAACGGAGTGTGAAATATGGCGAAAATTTTAGTAACTATGCCTGATGATTTCTTGCACAAGATAGACGGAGTGGCAAGTAATGAACAAAGGAGCAGAAGTGAATTGATTAGAGAAGCTCTTCGCTCTTATATGAAACGTGTAAGTATCAAAAATCCTCAAAAAGCCGAAGAAGAAGCTAAAAAGCTTGAAAGCTTGCTTGGATAAATAAAGATTTGTTTTTATGGAAAAAGAATAATCGACTGGTTTTGCCGATTATTCTTTTTGTTGTTTGTTTTAAAAATTATAAGGATTTTGCTAAAATTTCAATTTCATTTTCATCAGGATCTTTTAAAAATGCAATATACATGTTTATTTCAGGCATGAAAAATGGTTCGTATAAATATTTATAGCCATATTTATTCATTCTTTCAGTAAAATCATTCATTTTGTCTGTTTCAAAAGCAAAATGTCCGAATGCGTTGCCATTTGCATAACCGCCATCTGGAGTTTCGTTGTTATAAGTTAATTCCAATTGTGTTTGACCGTCTTCATCACTCAAATAATATAAAGTGCAATCATCTAACTTAACTTCTCCGGTTTTATTCATTTCAAGTAGTCCTGTGTAAAATTCCATTGATTTTTCAAGGTTTTGAACTCTTATCATTGCATGTACAAATTTCATTATTTTCCCCTTTCTTCTAATCTATATGAGATTGTATTCCGTTAGAAGTATTTTTGTCAATCTCTATAACATGTCGAATTATTGTGTGTGCCATTAGCAATAAATATGGATTAATTTCATTTGTGTTGCCCATATTTATTTTAGCTTGAGGTTTTTCCTGTTCTGTGTTGACAGTTGTTTGTGAACTTGTTTCAAAAGATACTACAGATTCCATTGAATAGTGTTTTTCATCACCCTCAATGCGTAAAATCAATTCTTCTTTTGGAAATTCTTTTACGCATCCGATGTTTACGTGCACAGAATTTGAATTTTCTAATATCAAAGTTGCAGTTACATTTCCGTAGTTTAAAGTTGTAATTGTAATTATTAAGATACTGTCAGAGCCGTCTTCTTTCTGACCGGCTTCGATTTCTAAATCAAATCCGACGCCCTCTTGCAATGGAAGCCAAGGCAAGTATAAAAGCATTAAAAGTTTCATTGTTTGCGCAGAATCGTTTTGAGCTGCAGCGGCAATGCTTGCGTTGATTAATTTTGCGGTATCTTTTAATTGGGTTAAATCCGTAATTCCGAGTTTTGACGAATTTGCCATTGTAGTGATAAGTTTTGCAATTGCATCCTTGCCATTTACTTCTATCATTTGTGCAACTTGTGACAAATTAATCAAACCATTTGAAGAAATTGTTAGGTTTCTGAGTGTGCTTTGCAATTGGTTTAAAACCGCTTTATTGCCTGTTAATAAAATATTTTGAGCTTCTGTTAGTGACAAGCCTTGCAATTGCGCAAGAATTTGGGCTTGTGTTTGCGACATCGCATTTCTTTGCATATTTATTTGATTGGCAAATTTTTGGTTCAATTGTGCAAGAGATATATTTCTTTGGAGCATATAAACTAATTCGTTCATATTTTTTGGTAGTTTCATCATATCTTTGACAAATATCGCTTGATCGCTTCCTCCCATATTTCCCATTTGTGGTGATGGAGTTGGGGTTTTAGGAGTAGGCGTTGAATTTTGCGGTTGAGGTGCAGTTGACGGTGCAAAATTTTGGGCAGGTTGATTTTGTGGCACTTGTCTTTGAGAATTTAGCGCCTGATAATTGACAAATTTTGAAATTAAATGCCCAAGATTTATGTCAGCCATAGCTTTTATTATACTGATTTTTTGAAGTTTGTCCAGTAAAATATGCTGAGGCTGGTGCGTTAGGGCTAAACTTCGTTGTATGTTTTAAAATGAGTTTTACAAACTTCTTTTAGGCGTTCTTTTCCGTATTTAGCAATAAATTCAGATGCAACATTTTTTACTAATCCGGAACATCCTTTTTGGAATTTTAATCCGTAAGTTTCTTCCATAGCTTGCATTTTTTCAACAAAAGTTGCGCGAGCTAAAACGGAGGCAGCTGCAACAGCAATATCGCTTTCTGCTTTACACATTTGTTCAAGATGAATTTCTCGCCCGTTTTTCATCAATGCAGATTGAATTAAGCTTTCATCCCCAAATTTGTCGGACAATGCATATTCACAATGATTTGTTTCCAAAATGTTTTCAATAGCTCTCGCGTGCCCCCAAGCCAAAATTTTGTGTAGGTTAGTTATATTTTCATAAAGCTCATTATATTTAGGATTTTAAATTGCAATAATAGAATGTGGGGCCATTTTTTTAATTTCTTTTGCAAGCATAAGCATTTTTTTGTCGGAAAGTTTTTTACTATCTTTAATTCCGAGTTCTTTAAAATATTCAGCGGATTTTTCATCTGCCAAAACGCCTGCAATCACTAAAGGACCGAAAAAATCTCCTTTGCCTGATTCGTCTGTTCCGATATGTGCAATAAATTCTGTCATTTGTTTTATCTTACTCCTTCCGGTACTGCCATTGGAATTGGTATCGGAGCGGAAGTGTTTTGTTGTTTTGGTGCTGTTACAGGCTTTGGAGTTGGTGTTTGAGCCGGCTTTGGCTGAGATTGTTCGTGTTCAATTTTTCTTATTGATTCCGGTAAAACAGGTTCTGTTTCATTCAAATCAATTTCTTCTTTCTTTTCTTGTTTTGGTTTTACAGCTTCTTCACCGATAATTTTATCCGGATGAATTGCACCGAATGGCATTAACTCAACTTGTGGATAATTAAATTCTGCTTTTCCGTAAGGTTCTGTTGCAACTTTCATAATATCTTTCCAAATTAGGGCAGGAACACTTCCGCCTTGGATTGATTTGTTCATTACAGAGTTGTCATCATTACCTACCCAAACACCTGTTACTATGTTTGGAGTGTAACCCATAAAGTAAGCATCTTTGTTGTCATCTGTTGTTCCGGTTTTGCCTGCAGCCGGTCTTCCGATGTTTGCAGCGCGACCTGTTCCGCTAGATATAACCATTTTCATCATTGCAGTCATTTCTGCTGCTGTATTCATGCTTAATTGGTGAGTAATTTTTGTTTTTGGTGCTTTGTAAACTACTTTTCCGCGAGAAGTTTCAACTCTTTCAATTGCGTAAGGTTGAACTACGTAACCTCCGTTTGCAAAAGCTCCATAAGCCCTTGTAAATTCAAATAATTTGACGCCATTTGAACCCAAAGCAATTGTGTAATCGTATTCAAGAGGTGTTTCAATTCCCAAAACTCTTGCTGTTTGTATTACAGAACGAATTCCAACGTCTTTAATCAATCTTGCTGCACAAACGTTTGAAGATATCATTAAAGCTGTGTATACAGGAATTTTCCCTCTATATTTGTTTGCATAGTTTCTTGGTGTCCATTGTCCAATAGTTAAAGGTCTGTCTTCAATCATATCGTTTGGAGAAATTCCTTTTTCCATGGCTGCTGCATATACAATAGGTTTAAAAGAAGATCCTGGTGGTCTTACAGCTTGAGTAACTCTATCATATTGACTTTTTGTGTAGTCTTTTCCGCCTGAATAAACAAGAATTTTTCCGTCAATAGGGCTGAAAGAAAATACTGCAGCTTGGTTTTTATCATTATTTAAGCCCCAGTTTCTAAGGTTTTTAAGAATTGCTTCATTAGCAGTTTTTTGAGCTTTATAATCAAGAGTTGTAACTACTTTATAACCGCCTTGAGAAATCTCTGCTTCATCAAAACCGAGTTTTTCAAGTTCTTTCATTACGTAATCACAAAAATATGGAGCTTTGTTTGTTGTGTAGTATTGAGGAACTTTTGCAAGATGAACTTTTTCCTCTTTAGCTTTTTCGTATTCTTCAGTTGTAATGTATCTCATTTTATACATTCTTGTAAGAACTTGATTACGTCTTTGAACTGCTAAGTCCATATTGTTAAATGGGTTATAAACAGATGGAGCTTGTGGCAAACCTGCAATTAGTGCAAGTTCTGCTAAGTCACAATTTTTTAAATGTTTGTCAAAATAAATTTGAGCGGCACCTTCAACACCGTAAGCGCCTGCACCTAGGTATACATTATTCATATACATTTCAAGAATTTGGTCTTTAGATATTGTTTTTTCAATTCTTGCAGCAATAAATAATTCTTTTAATTTTCTGTCAAAAGTTCTTTCATTGTTAAGGAATAGAACTCTAGCCAACTGTTGTGTAATTGTACTTGCACCTTGAACAACGTGTCCGGCAAGTACGTTTTGTATAGTAGAACGAGCCAATCCGGCGATATCATAACCGTGATGGCGGTAGAAGTTTTTGTCTTCTGTCGCAATTAAAGCTTTTTTTAAATTGTCAGGAATATCTTTTAAGTCAATTTTTTCGTAAGTATAAGCAGTAAAAGTTTTGATAATTTCTCCGTCATCAGAATAGATTTTAGTTACAATGTTTGGTTTAAATTGTTCTAAATTGTTGATTGGCGGTAATGATGACAAATATAGTTCAAGCGAAGCTACTCCCGCAAGTGCGCAAGCACAACCCATTATGAAAATGAATTTTAAAGTAGAAAAAAATCCACCGTTTTTTCTCTTAGAACTCTTTGATATATTAGCTTTTGCCATCTCTTTGGCTGTATAATTTCTTTTTACGTAATATCTGGACATGAATACTCCTTACTGATTATACAATTTTAGTATAAAAGTGTTTTATTGGCAAATTGTGTAAACTAGTGAAATGAAAAAGTTCGTGGTTATTAAGTCGTTTTTGTTATTTCCACCATTTGTAGGATTAAAAATTTCTTAAGATATTATAAAATATAAATGGGTTAGGTATTTGGGTAGTTTATTATGGAAGATATGTTTTATCCGCAAAATAATGGTGATATTTCATCGTCAATTACGCAAAGTTGGACGGAACAAGCACTTGAATGCTATTCCATAAAATGTGATTGTTCTCAGTGTTCTCTTAAAAATGGGCACTATTCGTTTAAATGTCAAATGCCGAGAGTAATAGATATTTTAATTAATGCAATCGGACGTCCGCAAGTTATTTGATATTTGTTGTATAATATTTTTGTGAAAAAGATAATTATACTTTTTGTAATTTCAATAATAACAATTTTACCTACAAATGCCGAAATTGTAAAAATCTCGGCAGACGATGCTGTACACATGGCTTTAGAACATAATCTTGAGTTGCAAGCTAAGCGGAAAGAAATTGATATTTTGAAACAGGAAGTAAAAATGGCAAATGCATTGAAAAACCCTCAACTTCAATCATCTGTTTTAATCGGTAATATTGGGCGTTCTAATGCCAGCCAAGCTGGAGTTGCTCTTCCTGTAGAAATTGCCAAAAGAGGAGTTCGCAAAAAAACAGCAATTGCAAACCTAAATTTGCTTCAAGATAAAATTCGTCAAGAAGAATTGAACTTGAAACTTGATGTAATGAGTGCATATTTTGATGTAGTGTATATGAAGTCTGTTGTTTCAATTTTGCAACAACGAGAACAACTTTATCGAAAAATGAAACAGGTTGCAGAATCTAAACCTAAAAATTCTCAAAACTATGAAGTTGAAAAAATTCAATCTGATATAAAATACAAAAAACAACTTATTTCTCTAAATAAAGCAAAAGCAAATTTGATTTCTGCCCAATTTCATTTTAACAAAGTTCTTAATTTGAAAGAAACAGGAACAATGTACGATACAAGAGAAAGTTCATTATTTCAGGAACATATTTCTCTTTTAGATATTCAACTTCCGGAATATCAGACAATTGAAGAAGTTGCAATGAAGTACAGTTATTCAATAAAAATAGCATATGATACAATTGATAAATCAGAACGAGAACTTTCTGTTGCCAAACATAAGCCAATTCCTGATTTAACATTGCTTGGAGGTTATGCTTTTTCTGGTGATGGAAATTATAGTGGCGGATATGTAGGTGGTTACTTAGATTTGCCGGTTTTGTATTCTTACAGACCAGAAATCAATCGTGCCAAAATAGTTCTTGAAAGAGCTAAAATAGATAAGGTTTCATTTGAAAATAAATTGAAATTTGCATTGAAAGAGGATTTTAATAATTTTAAATACGCAAAAGAAAATATGGGACATTATAAAGCAATTTTAAAGGATTCTGACAATATTTTAAAAATGTCTGAACAACGCTATGCGGATGGTAAAATTTCTCTTTTAAATTTGTTTATTATTGAAAATTCTCACCAAGAAATTTTAAATGAATATATAAGTGATATGCAGGTTTATTATGACGCATACTTAGACCTTATACATAATATGGGTCACGATATTTTACTTGATGAAAAGACTTTGGATGATTTGTAATCCTTTTTTAATAGTTATTGTTTAGTAGCTTTTTCTTTTTGTTTTTCCAATTTCTTTTTAAAAAAAACTCTTTGAAATAAATTGTACATTTTTTCACTATTTAAAACGGTAATTTGAGTTTTACTGTTGACTAAATCTACATTTACATATGGTTTTTGACTAAAAATATTGTTTTCTATGTTTACGAGTTGAAACAGCCCCTCAGTTAGTACACTGACGGGCTCTCTCAAAAATGTATCAAATGTTTTTCGTATATCGAATTTTTTCATTTTAGTCTGGGTTTAATAATCATTCTTCTTGCTTAAAAGAAGATCTTGCTAGTTTGCTTTCGGGCGCATTTTTTCAATACGTTTCATTACATCATCTCTATCAGAAGCGTTTGGATTAAGCGCTAAGTATTGTTGATAGTATTTTACTGCACCACGGTAGTTCAATTCTTTTTCATAAGACATTGCTTTCAACTTAGCAATTTGAGGGCTGTTGTGGTAGAAATCGATTGCACGGTTGCAGTATTCAATTGCTGATGCGTAATTGTTTTCTTGGTATTCGTGCTGAGCAATATCAAAGAACTCGTTTGATTTTGTTTCACAAAGGTTGATGTATTCGATACCATTTTTGGCAATAACGTTATCAGGATCTTTCATCAATGCTTTTTGCAAAGCCAATCTTGCTGTTCTGAATTGTTTATTATGAACAAGAATTTCTGCTAAATACAAGTCATCATCAACTGAGTTTGAGAAGTTAACAGCATTTTCAAATGTATAAACTGCATCTTTTTCTCTACCTAAAGCGAGATAAGCTTCTCCTTTGATTACACTATCCATCAAGTTGTTTCCTGCGGCTTGAACAATGTAGTTCAAACTGTCACGAGACAATGGGTCTTGGTGAACCAATCTTGCAAGTTTTAATTTTGCAAGGTGAAGTTCCAAATCTTCAGGACATTTTTCAATAGCTTTATTAATATAGTCGTAAGCTAAATAAACTTCTTTGTTTGTTGTTATACCATTATTTTCGCCACGATCTTTTGCCATTTCGTAATAAGTGTTTGCTAAACCGACAATCGCATCATCATTATAAGTTGCATCGCCTACAAGTTTTGAATAATAATCAAGAGCTTGGTCGTATTTTCTAATGTGCAAAGCCATATTGGCAATTCTCAATTTGCTTTCTGAGTTATTTGGATTAATTGCCAATGCAGTCTTTAATTGTTCCATTGCAAATTCTTCATCTGCGCGATTTTCGTAAATTGTTGCAAGGTTCATATAAGGTCTTGAATTTTCAGGTTTTACAAGCTGAGCTTTTTTGAAAGAGTTGATTGCAGCTGCTTGGTTACCTTGTTTTAAATACAATTCACCTTGTAAAGTTAATGCAGGAGAAGAATTTGGGTTTACGTGCAATGAGTGGTTTACCCAAGTTAAGGCTTTAGAATAATTTCCTCTGCGAGTTTCAACTTGTGACATGTGATACCATGCTGTCGGGTTGTGAGTGTTATATTTCATTGCACTCATAAAGCTTTTTTCAGCACCGTCTAAATCGCCATTCATCATTTTAACGACACCAACGTTATCATGAGCATTTGCAAATCCAGGGTTAATCCTCAAAGATGTGTTGAATAAGTCTAACGCATCATTTCTGTTACCCAATTTTAAAGTTGCTACACCCATTGCGTTATATGCTTGGAAGTATTTTGAATCAAGATTTACAGCTGTCACAAATTCTTTTATTGCGGAATTAATCAAACCTCTTGTAGTTTTGATATAATCAACGTCAGATGCTGTTTGTCGTTGCATATAAACGTAACCTTGAGCATAGTGTAAAATAGGGTTGTTTGGAGCTTTTTTAAGCAATTTATCTAACTCAAATTGTGCAGGTTCAAGTTTGTGTTGTTTTGCCATAGAAACAGCTCTTAAAGCTTGTAAATTAATGTCATTTGGCTTAACCTCAAGCATTTCTTTGAGCTTAACATCGGCCAAATCACAGTGATTGTATTCAATTAATTTTGCTATTTCCGGATAAGGTTGAGAGACCGACTTAACCGGAGCTACATTTTGTTGTGAGTAAATGTTTGGAACTGTCGTTGTGTTTCTTTGCACTTGAGCTTGCAACTCTTTAGCATTAGCTTGAGAAGTTAGGACTGTCATAACGACAATAGATGATACTAATAATTTTCTATAATTCATTTTATCTCCTGCAGGATAATTTAATTATTTTAATTCTTACAAAAGTATTTTATAATATTATTTATAAAAATGCAATAATATAAATGTAGTAGAAAACGTATATAAAAAGGCAATAACAAATTATGGGAATTAACAAAAATTCAAAACAGGATTTGGAAGATTTTAAGTCTTACATAATAGCAGAAAAAAACTTTTCTAAACACACCGCAAAAGCTTATTGCTCGGATATTTTAAGCTTTTTGGTATGGATGGACGATGAGTGTTGTGAAGATGTAAATTTTTCAAAAATCAGAGATTATATACATTTTATACAAAAGTTTAATTATAAAAAAACGACTGTTGCGAGAAAAATTGCTTCATTAAGAACTTTTTACAAATATTTATACCGAGAACGAAAAATTGATTCAAATCCGGCGATGAATTTGAATAATCCAAAACGACCAAAGTCTTTACCAAAATTTTTAACACCGAATGAAGTTGAACAAATTTTGAATAATACAAAAATTGAAACTCCGGCAGGTTATCGCAACAGAACGATATTGGAACTTCTTTGGGCTACCGGAATGCGTATTTCAGAGCTTTCCGGTTTAAATTTTGGCGACTTAAATTTAGAACATAATGAAATAAGAGTTTTTGGTAAAGGTTCAAAAGAAAGAATAATTCTAGTAACAGATAGGGCAAAAAGTTTTCTCGAAAGGTATATTGAAACAGCAAGAGCTTTGATTCCAAAAGGTTTTCCTGTCCCTCCGCAAAATGAAAATTCACCTGTATTTATAAATAACACCGGTTTTAGACTTCAAACAAGAACCGTTCGTAATGTAATTAATGAAGTTGTAGAAAAAATAAGTCTTCCAAAGCACGTTACTCCGCACGTTTTTCGTCACAGTTTTGCAACACATTTGATAGAAAACGGTGCAGATTTGAGAGTTGTGCAGGAGCTGTTAGGGCACGCAAGTATTTCAAATACTCAAATCTATACTCACGTATCAACTCAACACTTAAAAGAAGTTTATAACCAAGCTCACCCAAGAGCATAAAAGACGACCCTTGAAAAACTATTGTAAATGTATTATAATGTAATCACAAGTAAGTACAAATGTAATACAAAAAGGAGATTATATGTCTACAACTTTGCAAATACGTGTTGATGATATGATAAAAAAATCTGCTGATGAACTTTTTTCAAGTCTTGGGCTCGATACTTCTACTGCAGTAAGAATTTTTTTGAAAATTGCTATTGAAACAGGTGGACTACCTTTTGAGGTTAAGCGCCCCAATAACGGATTAAAACTTTCTATGCAAGAAGTTTTGGACAAAAAGAATCTTTCCAAACCATATAAAACTGCTAAGGAAGCAATAGATGCTATGTTGGAGGATTAATGTTTGATATTCGTTTTAATAACAGAATGAAACGTGATGTTAAATTGATGAAAAAACGTGGCAAAGATTTATCAAAATTAGAAAATATTCTAACTAAACTTGCAAATGGTGAGAATTTACCTGACAAAAATAAAGATCATCAATTAAAAGGTGAATGGCAAAATTTTAGAGAATGTCATATTGAACCTGATTGGTTATTAATTTATCGTATTGAAGATGATGAATTAATTTTATATGCTACCGCAACAGGAACTCATGCTGACTTGTTTGATATGTAGATAAATGTTTAGTCCATGAAATTAATATTATTAAATAATAATTATTTTTAACCTGCCTTGCCAAAAGTAAAAAAATCGGCTAAACTCATTTTATGGATGAAGTTATTGAAAAACTTAAAGAACTCGGATTTAACGAATATCAGTCAAAAGTTTATGTTGCGCTTTAGACAAAGATTCCTGCAACACGTTATGAAATAAGCAAGCTAGCTAATATTCCTCAATCAAGAACATATTACAATAAAAAAAATTT
>ERZ1023873.167-NODE-167-length-11725-cov-5.670865_pt1 | contig 11725 bp, 15 predicted proteins | sample MGYA00380391_ERZ1023873 | MGnify/ENA primary metagenome ERZ1023873 (study PRJEB33179, sample SAMN07449006) | human gut metagenome | biome: Human-gut; feature: Human associated habitat; material: Faeces | host: Homo sapiens | place: India: Bhopal | collected...
CAATCTTAATAACTTGCATTAAGAATTTAAAAATGATAAAATACTTTTGTAATAGTAAAAAAGGGGAAAAATTATGGCAAGATTAATAAGACCAAGCTGGGCAATCAGATGCGTTCAATCAGGTTGCAAAACATTGTTTGAAGTAGCAAAACTTGAAGACGGAAAACAACAAGAAGTAGTTTGCCCAAACTGTGGTGAACACTACGTTTATCCTATTTATGACGAAGAAGAAAACAAATAAAACTTTAAGATAAACTTGTAGGGCGGGATCACTATCCCGCCAATATATTTTCAATTATTTAAGGCGGGGGGCAACTTGTTCAACAACACCGATAAACGCTATAATCAATATAGCGCACACTTAAAAAACAAATTTGGCGCCAAGGTTTACAAGATAACTCTTGACGCTGGTTTTTCATGTCCCAATAGAGACGGAAAAATTTCAACCGGCGGATGCATTTTTTGCGACGAGGGCGGAAGTTTTTCACAAGCGCATTCAAAACTTTTACCAATAGAAGAACAAGTAAAAATCGGAGCAGATACTTTAAAAAATCGGTTTAAAGCTCAAAAATTTATGTCTTATTTTCAAGCATATTCAAACACATACAAACCCGTGAACGAACTTGAAAAAATATATAACTCCGCACTTAACCACCCTGATGTCGTTGGGATTTCTATCGGAACCCGTCCGGATTGTATTGATGATGACAAAATCAAACTAATCGCTTCTTTCAAAGATGATTATTATACTTGGGTTGAATACGGACTTCAATCAATTCATGACAAAACTCTCGAAAAAATCAATCGCGGTCATGATTTTGAATGTTTTTTAAAAGCTTATGAAAAAACAAAAAATGCAGGAATAAATGTTTGTGTACACGTTATTTTTGGGCTTTGGGAAACGCACGACGAGATTATGCAAACAGCTCAAAAACTTGCAGAACTCGGGGTTGACGGGGTAAAAATCCATATGCTTTGCGCTCTTGAGGGAACAAAACTTGCAAAAATTTATAATGACGGCGGAATTTCTTTTATGGATGAAGATGAATACGTACAAACTGTTTGTGATTTCCTTGAATATCTACCAAAAACAACTACAATTCACCGCCTTGCAGGAAATGGCTTAAGTTCAGAACTTATTGCTCCTCTTTGGCTTTCTAAAAAATTCGATTGTCTGAACAAAATTGACAGAGAATTTATCAAAAGAAATTCATTTCAAGGAAGTAAATATATTTACAAATAAGCGAATATGTGCAATAATTCAGACAGATATGTGTGTGAACTAAAAACTTTGTAACGATTTGTTAATAAAACAGCAAGAAATTTTCTTTACGTGTATTACAATCGTGAAAGATTTTAACGGAGAAAATATATGTTAACAATTCAACCGAACTTTTTGACAAATTACAAGCCTGCATTTAGCGCTAGAAATAACAAAATAGAATCTTCAAATGAAGATTATTTTGATGACGACTTATTCGAAAACGAAGACACTTATAACCGCGCGAAAGAAGAACTTGAAGAGCAACGCGATGAATTTGAAAACATGGCAAAAGACAAAGATTTGCATTTGCCTAAAACCGCTCAAAAACTTGTTAAAGGCGGTGCTATAGTTACAGGTGGTATTTTAGGCGGAATGGCTACCGGTTGGGGAGCTAAAAAATCTATCCAAGGTTTTAAAACATTGAATAAAGCTAAAGCCGTAGTTAAAATCAAAAAAGATTTTAGTAGTGCATACAATACAGTGAAAAACGAGGCTCATACTCTTTGGGAAAATTTCACAAAAACAAAAGTTTATACAACTCCAAAAGAAAAATTTAACAAATGGGGTGCAAAATTTGCTGAGACAAAAGTGGGAAAACCAATTGTAAAGGGTTTAAAAGCCACTAAAGAATTTTTAGGAACAGTTAACAAAAAAATCAAAAAAGGTATTGATTGGGTACTTGGCAAAATTAAAAGTGTAAAAAAAGAAACTTATGAAAAAGCGACAGTTAATACTGTTGGGGCTTCCGGCGGTATTGCTTCCGGCGTAACTGCTTTGAAAGAACAAAGTGAAAAGGATGCTGACTAATGACTATTTCATTAAATGAAAATGTTACATTTACAAGCAGACACAACAAATTACACCGAATTCGCACTCAAGAAGAAAAAGACAGAGACAAAAAAGTCGTAACCGGCGGTGGTGCAATTGCTGCGACAACAGCATCTGTTGCAAAAACTAAAGCAACCAGATCCGGTTTTGACATGTTTTGCTCTGCGTCAAAAGTTACCAACGGGATTACAACTTCAGCTAAAACCGCATCGAATGTAGCCAAACAAACAAAAGGTTTGTGGGGGAAAGTCGTCGAAAACACAAGATGGGCTAAAAACGCTATTCTAAATTGGGGCAAAAATCTTCAAAATTCAAAATTTCTTAAACCTCTAGTAAACAGTAAATTGTTTAAATTTGGAGCAGGCACTCTTGGATACGGCTTTGGTATCGTAACATTAATTTCTGGCTTATCAGATATCGGCAAAGTCACTACCGATGCTATTGAAAAACATACCCATAGAGATTAATTAATATTGTTTTATACAAAAAATCGTGCTAAGCTAATACTATGCACGATTTTATTTTGAGACAAATTAAAAATACTAATATTGAAAACGAATTAAAAAAAATTGGCTTCGACAAATCTTACACACACAAAGCTAAAGAAAAATTCGAATACAAAAACATTAAAATATATTCTCTTACCCCTGCAATGGCAAACATAATCAAACAAACCGCCATTTCTGTCGGATGCGATTGCGCAACGCATAGAGAAGTAATCACCGGTAAAATTGAATGCTCAAATTGTATTTTGGGAGGAAGTATTTCGCAAATAAAAAAAGTTGCAGAAAAATTGAAAGTTCAACCTTTTGGATTAAAAAAACTCGGAGAAGAACTTGAAAAATTATGTCCTCCACTTGCGGGAGGGCCGAAATCTGTGATTTCGAGGAATGGGGGGACTCAACTCGTAGGTATTCTTAACCTTACTCCAAATTCCTTTTCTGACGGCGGAATATTCAATGATTTTGAAAAAGCCAAAGAACATTTATTAGAATTAATTAATGATGGAGCTGATATTATCGACATTGGTGCAGAATCTACCAAACCGTACTCGCAAGCGGTTTCTTCAAAAGACCAATTAGAAAAACTTTTGCCTATTATTGATTTTGCAAAAGAGAAAATTCCACTAAGTATTGACACTCGCAGTGCAGAAGTTGCGGAAGAATGCATAAAAGCCGGTGCAAACATTATTAACGACGTTTCAGGATTCGACTATGACGAAAAAATGGTAGATGTTATCGCAAAATACAATGTGCCTATAATAATTCAACACTCAAAAGGCACACCGGAAGATATGCAAAATTCCCCTGAATACACAGATTTGATTGAAGAAATTTTTTTGAATTTGCGCAAAAAAATTGATTTTGCACATTCAAAAGGCATCGAAAATATAATTATTGACCCGGGGATTGGTTTTGGGAAAACAAGAGAAAATAACTTTGAAATTATCCGTCGGGTTGAAGAATTCCAAAATTTGGGTTGTCCTCTAATGCTTGGAATTTCTCGAAAAAGCTTGTTGGATATGCAAAACACAGATAACTTAGACAAAGATATTTACACAACAGCACTCAACACACTTGCAATAGAAAGAAATGTCGATTACATAAGAGTTCACAATGTAAAAATGCATAAGAAATTGATTGATTTGATGAGTATGTTTATGGTAAGATTAAGTCGCTAAGACGTTAAGGCGATAAGACATTAAGTCCTTTTCAATTTTCATAAAATCATAAAAACCAACTTAACAATATGAACTTATAGTCTTAACGACCTTGCGACTTAACGTCTTTAATAAAAAGGAGAAAATAATGGAAGACTTGAGAGATAAATATGAAGTCGTAATTGGTTTAGAAGTTCACGCACAACTTAAAACCAAATCAAAAATTTTCGCACCCGACGGTTGCGAATTCGGGAAAGAACCAAACTCAGAAACTAGCCCTATTACATTGGGTATGCCTGGAGTTTTGCCGGTTCTTAACAAAGAATGTGTTAATATGGGCATCTTGACAGGATTGGCACTTAATTGCGAAATTCCTGAAAGATGTAAGTTCGACAGAAAACAATATTTTTATCCGGATCTCCCAAAAGGTTATCAAATTTCTCAATATGATGAACCAATTTGCGTAAACGGCTATTTAGACGTAAAAGGAAAAAGAATTGGCATCACTCGTGCTCACTTGGAAGAAGACGCAGGAAAACTTGTTCACGCAGGTGCAGACGGACTCGCAGGTTCTTCATATTCTCTAGTCGACTTAAACAGAGCCGGAACTCCGCTTTTGGAAATCGTATCTGAACCTGATATGAGATCTTCAGAAGAAGCTAGAAATTACATGGAAGAATTGAGAAACATCGTTCGCTATATCGGTGTTTGCGACGGCAACTTGGAAGAAGGATCAATGAGATGTGACGCAAACATTTCTATTATGCCAAAGGGTTCTAAAGAATTCGGAACACGTGCTGAAATCAAGAATGTAAACAGTTTTTCAGCTTTACAAAGAGCCATCGAATATGAAATAGACAGACAAATAGAAATTGTTGAAGAGGGTGGCAAAGTTGTTCAAGAAACAAGACTTTGGGATGACAATTCTCGAGAAACTCGTTCTATGCGTGGGAAAGAAGATGCTCACGATTACAGATACTTCCCAGAACCTGATTTAATGCCTTTAAAAATTTCAAGAGAATGGGTTAAAGAAATCAAAGACAAAATGCCAGAGCTTCCTCAAGCAAAACGTGAACGCTACATGTCATTAGGCTTAAGCGAATATGACGCATCTGTTATTGTTGAACAAATGGGATTGGCATTGTTCTTTGACGAAGTTCTAAAACTTGGCGCTTCTCCAAAAATCGCCGTTAACTTTATTATGGGCGAAATCACAGCATACTTAAAAGAACAAAAACAAGAAATTACAGATACAAAATTAACTCCTTAATACCTTGTTGAATTAATTTCTTTGATTGAAAAGAACACAATTTCTAACAACATCGGTAAACAAATCATTATCGATATGATGAAAGATGGCTCGAAAGCTTCAGAAATCGTTGAGAAACGTGGCTTAAGCCAAATTTCTGACACAGGAGCGATTAAAGAAATCGCTCAAAAAATCGTTGATGCTCATCCAAACGAAGTTCAGGCTTACAAAAACGGCAAAAACAACCTATTAGGTTTCTTTGTTGGTCAAGTTATGAAAGAGACTAAGGGTAGAGCAAACCCTAAAGCAGTTAACGAAATTTTGAGAGATATTTTAGGTTAAAATTCTAAGGTAAAACGTCATTCTGAGTCATATAGTGAAATTCTTCGCTAATGCTCAGAATGACCAACCAAAGAATTTAAAAGGAATAAATTAAATATGTTATTCAATTCACACAAAACATCAAGTATGGAAACAGAGATTTTTGAACAGGCGGAAGTTCTGAAAAACCTCTTAGAAACACACGTCAATGACGACAATTATATTTTATTTGATATTCCAGTTGATATTCAAAAAGTTATATTTGTCGCAAGCGGTTCTTCATACCACTGCGCAAGATTTGCTGCAGACTTGTTTGGCAATATTGCTGGAATTGAAGCAAGAGCAATTTATTCAAGCGAATTTTTACTAAAAGTTGTTGTCCCTCACGATAACGATATTTTATACGTATTTATAACACAATCCGGTGAAACATCAGACACAAATTCAGCCTTAAGAAAAGCAAAAGAATTTGGGATGCGTACACTTTGTATAACAAATAAAAAAGGATCAACAATTTGGGAAGCTTCTGACTTTAAAATTGACTGTTGCGCAGGAGAAGAAAAAAGCATAGCAGCAACAAAATCACTCACAACTCAAATGCTTTGTTGCACATTGCTTGTTCTAAAATATTCCGCACACAAAGGAATTGATATTTCGCACTATATTAATGCTTTGAAAACTTTACCTGAATATATAAAAAAAGCTTATGCACTTCACCATGAAATAAAAGAAATGGCAAAGTTTTTGGCTAAGTTTAAAAACATTGTAATTACTGCTGACGGAATTTCTTATGCAATAGCCAAAGAAGCATCGCTAAAAATCAAAGAAACTTCTTATATCAATGTTTACTCAAATATTTTGGGTGAGTTTATGCATGGACACGTTGCTATTTTAAACAACAAACCCGCAATGGTACATATATCAGTAAACGAATTAAGCTACACAGCAATTAAGAATTTGAGTAAAATCACAGAAGATTACAATCCTCCATTGTCGATAATCGGCTGTACAAACGATAAACTTACACCAAAATTCAACATTGACATAAAATGCGAAAGCGAAATCGTTAAATCGTTCTGCCTAGTCGTAATTTGCCAACTTTTGGCACTAGAAATAGCAACCGCATTGGGCAGAAATGTTGACAAACCACACGGTTTGCATAAGGTTGTACAGTAAGTTTGAGTGAACCCTCTCCCGCATTTGTAACGTTCGCACATGCTCACGAACAACTGCTCCCTCTCACAAAGAGAGAGGGCATGTTTGTAATATAATCGTAATATGGATAGAATATATTCTAAAAAATCTTTAACAAATGCAAAAGATTTAAGAACAACTCAAACTGATTGTGAAAATATATTGTGGCAAAAAGTAAGAGCTAAACGTCTTGAAGGGATTAAGTTTAGACGACAAGTTCCTATTGGAAATTATATTGTTGATTTTTTGGCTTTTTCTAAAAAACTAATTATAGAATTAGATGGTTCCCAACATTTTGATAATATTGAATATGATAATAAAAGAACAGAAGATTTAAATAAGTTAGGATATAAAGTTTTAAGATTTTGGGATAACGAAATTATAAATAACATTGATGGTGTTTTGTTAAAAATATTAGAAGAATATAATAAACTTTAACCCTCTCTCTTTGTGAGAGGGAGCAGTCGTTTGCGAACTCAAGTGAGCATTACGAATGCGGGAGAGGGTTTTAACGCCAAAATTCTACAATTTTCCCAAACTTTTCAAAAACTTATATGTAATAATTGTTGTATCTTTGTCAGATTTCAACTTTTCTATAATTGTATCTAATATTTTTTCATAATCATTAAGATGGGAAAATTGAAACAATTCCGCAATTTCAACTCCAAGCACTTTGCTTAATTTAACAATATTCTCTGGCTTCGGAAATGATAAACCGTTTTCAATTCGAGAGTAATTCTCCGGTTGAATATCTATCAATTCAGCCACTGTTTCCTGCGTCAATTTTTTTGCAACTCGCAACTCTCTTAATCTCTGACCAAACATCTTTTTCATATAATAATTAAACATTATATTGCATTTTTTATTAAATATGTACTACATATAGAAATTGATGTATTGCATTAACAATGATAATGTGTTACAATAAACATACCTAAATTTCTTAATGTAACACAAAGAAACATCTTGAAAACCAAATAAATATATGCAATAATGAGAAGTGTCCCATCACATAGAAGAGGAAAGATGAAAAAATTCGCATTCACTTTAGCTGAAGTTTTAATAACACTTGGCATAATTGGAATAGTTGCAGCATTAACTATGCCTGTACTTATAGAACATCATCAAAAACAAGTAATAGAAACAAAACTAAAAAGTTTCTACTCAATAATGAATGAGGCAATTCAAATGTCTGCAATTGAAGAAGGAGGGCTTGATGAATTGAATATGGCATTTGCTAGGTCCTGTTCAGATACAACATCTTCTAGCATAGAATGCAATAAATCAATTTACGAAAGATATTTCAAAAACTATTTAAAATCAACTTCTTACATAGACAATCCCGCTGAAACAGATTTTTTTGCAGTAAATCTAGCTAATGGATCAATAGCTAAATTTTCATATAATTGTCGAGATATTATCTTATATATCAATAAAAATGCATTAAAAAATAAAAAATTAGGTAAAAATTGTTTTTATTTTGGTTTCTACACAACTGGAGCATCTGGAAATCGGAACATTTACTTCAAAGGAAAGGGAATGGAACCCTATGTAAGCGCTGCTTGGGATGGTACTCCTGAGGGATTATACAATTCTTCTCATAATGCCACAAAAATTATACAATTAAATGACTGGAAAATACCTAAAGATTACCCATTTTGGGATTGGTAATAAAAAAAGACCTCAATGAGGTCTTTTTCTTATTAGAAGTTTCAACTAGAACTGTTTCAAAAATCTTACATCGTCATTAAAGAATAATCTGATGTCGTCGATTGCGTATTTAAGCATTGCCAATCTTTCAACCCCCATACCAAACGCAAAACCGGTATAAACATCAGGATCAATTCCAACACCTCTCAAAACATTCGGGTCTACCATTCCGCATCCCAACACTTCTAACCAGCCTGTGCCAGAGCAAGTTCTGCAACCCTTACCCTCACACATAATGCATTGAACATCAACTTCTGCAGACGGTTCTGTGAATGGGAAGAAACTACTTCTAAATCTTGTAGGTCTGCTTGCTCCAAAATATGTTCTAATAAATTCGTTCAAAACACCTTTCAAATCCCCAAAAGTTATATCTTTATCAACATAAAGCCCTTCAATTTGATGGAAAAAATTATTTTTACGAGCATTAATGTTTTCGTTTCTATAAACTCTACCAGGAGAAATAATTCTGATAGGTGGATTTTTGCCTTCCATTGCGTGAATTTGAGCGTTTGAAGTTTGACTTCTCAAAACAACATTTTTCGCAATTTCTGTATAAAATGTATCCTGAACATCACGCGCAGGGTGATCTTTCGGAACATTTAACGCATCAAAGTTAAAATATTCTGTTTCAACTTCCGGCGCATTAGCTTGTGGAACAACAGAAAATCCAAGATTTTGAAAAATTGCAGTAATTTCGCTTGTTGTTGACGTAAGTGGATGAACTCTACCCATTTGAGTATATTGCCCCGGAAGAGTAATATCTATCCTTTCCTGTTTCAATTTTTCATTCAATTCTTTTCTATAAAACTCATCATGTTTAGCTCTCAAGCCCTCTTCAAGCTTTTTAGTAATTTCATTTGCAAGAGAACCTACAATCCTTTTGTCATCGTTTGATAAGTTTTTTAAATTTTTCTTTATTTCATTGAATTCACCCTTACGGCTCAAATATTTACCGCGAATTTCTTCAATATCGTTGATAGAAGTAGCTTTAGCTAAATCTTCCGTTGCATTTGCATATATTTTTTCAAGTTGTTCTTTCATGTTTTACCTTCTTTTTAATTTTTAAGGGTTTAACCACCTAATTTGAATTTGTGACACTCGCCTCAGCTTGTGTACAACTTATTCCTCACCTCAATGAGCGAGAATATTTATACTAAATTATTTCATTGTATTTTTTTTCGTAAGCAATTGTTGTCATTGGTCCATGCCCCGGAAAAACTTTTGTATTTTCATCAAGTTTAAACAAAATATCTTTTACACTGTGACGAATTTTTTCAAAACTTCCGCCAAACAAATCTGTTCTACCAACACTTTGCTTAAACAAAGTATCGCCCGAAAACAAACTATCGTCAATAAGATAACAAACTCCGCCCTCTGTATGACCTGCAGTTTGAATAACTTTAACTTTCATTTCGCCAACTTCCAAAATATCACCATCTTTAACAAATTTGTCATAAGTCGGAGGGGTAATATCAGGAACTCCAAAAAGTCTTGTAAATTCGTTCACATTGTCCGAAATAACAACGTCATCCTTGCAAATTACAGCCGGAGCGTTCAATGTTTTTTTCAAAGAAGTTAATCCCATAATATGATCAAAATGTCCGTGAGTAATCAAGATGTACTTAACTTTAGCACCTAATTCCTCAACTGATTTTTTAACTTCCGGAATATCTTGTGGAGCATCAATAAGTACAGCTTCTCGAGTTTTTTCATCAACTACAAGATACATATTATTTTCGATTAGTCCCGCTGTAAATTGCTTTATTATCATTATTTTCTCACCAATTCGAAAATTTCTTTACATACTTTGAAAACTTCTTCTGCCTTGTCTAAGAAAAGCATATTAGGCCCGTCACATTTTGCACAATCAGGATTTGGATGAACTTCAAAGAACAAAGCGTTTGCACCTGCCGCCATTGAAGCTTTTGCCAAAACAGGAACAAATCTTCTGTCTCCACCTGAAGAAGTTCCGTTAGCCCCAGGGAGTTGAACACTATGAGTAGCATCGAACACAACTGGATAACCAAATTGTTGCATAATCGGAACAGCTCTGTAATCAACAACCAAATTATTGTAACCGAACGAACATCCTCTATCTGTTAGCAAAATTTTATCGTTTCCGGCTTCTTCAACCTTTTTAACAAGTGTTCCCATTTGCTCAGGCGCAAGAAATTGTCCTTTTTTGATGTTTACAATTTTTCCTGTTTTTGCAGCCGCAACAAGCAAATCTGTTTGCCTGCATAAAAATGCAGGGATTTGCAAAATATCAGCAACTTCGCTAACCGGTTCAGCCTGATCCGGATTGTGAATATCTGTCACAATCGGCACATCATATTTGTCTTTAACAGCTTGAAGCATTTCAAGTCCTTTTTCCAACCCCGGTCCTCTGTATGAATAGATCGAAGAGCGGTTTGCTTTGTCAAAAGATGACTTAAAAATGTAATTAATGCCTAATTTTTTTGTAATTTCCTTTAAACCTTGAGCTGTTTCATCAAGGATTTCTTGACTTTCAGCAGCGCAAGGACCGGCAATAATAGTCAACTTGTCACCACCAATTTCAAAGTCTCTCAATTTTATTTTCTTAATACTCATATGAAAATTATAAGCAAAATATAAAAATTTTTCAAATATTACTCAAATTTTCCAATTTTATACTTTTCCGTTTTTATGAGTTTATCATTTGCCAAAATATAATTTATATTTCCCCACGAGCTATTATCTGTGCCAATTTGTCCATTACCATAATACGGAATTTGAAAAACATCAACGCCTATCTGATTTGGGCCCTTTAGCCCATTAGTATCATATGCAAGACGACCACAGACATTATGATTTTGATAGTGTCCTTTAAAGCCGGTTGAGCTTGTAGAATCTTCTATAAACTTCCCATTTTGGTCTCTTTCATTAACCCATATCAACCTTTCACAATTTGCGCTATTAGCTCTATCAGACTGCAAAGAAACAAAAGTTCCATCTGCAAGAATAATTCTCGCCCCAGAACTTATCCAATTTTCTTGAGTTGTATTGCCTCATCCATCATTAATTTTTATGTATTGCAAAATATCTTAGCTTCCACCACAAACCCTCAATTTCGCATTAGTACATACTTTAATTGCATTCAATTCTTTTGCAAACGCTAGAGTTAAATCGTCATCTGTTGCCTCGCTTAGCCAAAATGCAGAATTATCACCAATAGACCCATTATCAACATTCCATTTGTTAATTGCATTGGTTAATACTGAATAATTCTTTTTTGCAGCAACAACAAATGCTTTTTCTTTATAATTAGCAATCAAAGCTGGAAGCGTCAAAGCTGCAACAACTCCAATTATACCAAGAGTGATTAAAACCTCCGCCAATGTAAAAGCTATTTTACGAGAATTGTTCCAATGGGCTACGTGTGTAGCACCTTCTGCGAGAGTAAATGCATAAAACTTTAATTTCATTATATTCTCCTTTGTTATAAAATAATAATTATAATTAGTTTATTAAATTATAA